>ENA-ORPH01001403-ORPH01001403.1-human-gut-metagenome-genome-assembly--contig:-NODE-1403-length-23293-cov-2.964067_pt1 | contig 23293 bp, 27 predicted proteins | sample MGYA00242142_ERZ509074 | MGnify/ENA primary metagenome ERZ509074 (study PRJEB26280, sample SAMEA2338724) | human gut metagenome | biome: human gut; feature: human-associated habitat; material: faeces...
ACAAGCCAAAACTCTCGTAAATACTGAAATACCAACAAAAACTCTAATTTTCACAAACTTACAAAAAGTGGTCAGGTCTCGCTCATAACCCGAAGGTTTCTATCATAAAAAAATAAAATATACAAAGATTATTAGTAAATAATCATAATATAATACTAAATAATATGTAATAATAAAAAACGAAGCGCCTATAAATATTTTATAGGCGCTTTGTGGAGATAATGAGAATCGAACTCATATCTTCAAAGTTTCAATTTGCTATAATAACCATTATACTATATCCCCAATAACAAAGGTATTATATCAAAAAAGGTAGAAAAAATAAAGGGGAATATTTTTTCTAATTGATAAATTATAAAATAAAAGATAAAATTCACTTTAGTATACAATTAAGTAAAATTAATAAAAATTAAAAATCTCCGAAAGCAATGATTAATTATTCTTTTCCACTTCCGCCACATCCAAATCCCTAATGGCAGGATTATACAATTGATGTCCCATATAATCAAACCTAGAACCATGGCAAGGGCAATCCCAGGTTTTATAAAGATTATTCCAACTAAGTAAGCAACCTAAATGAGTACAAATAGGTTTAACAGCAAAAGTTTTACCATTAGCATCCTTATAAATTCCAAGCTTTTGACCTTTATATTCAAGCACATGCCCAGTATCATTTTCAAGATCATCAAAAATTTTTTCTGATACATACGTAGAGCTATTTTCAATTTTTGTAAAATTACCATCATCAATATGCGCCACATTATTATCTTCTTTTCTATTAACCACAGAACCATTCGAGTCAGTATTATTATCAATTTCATTAATGCCAACAAAATTGACATTATTTACAACTTCGGTGCCAGCCTTATTTAAATCATTTTCGCTTCCACCAGCATCATCATTATCAACATCACCAGAACCAGCCTTGCCGGAATTACTATCATTAAAGGCATCTTCACCACTACTAAATTCAACATCTTCTAAATCAACCTCAGCCATAAGCTCAGGCACCTTAAACTTATTTATTACAAGCGAATTAGCAGTCTCTTTTATCATATTTCCGAGTTCAGCATTATTCTTAATAGGGTGTAATCTAGTAGCTTTAAACACATCTTCATACTCGTTTTCGCGACCTAAAATCTTATCGACAATAATATTAGCAGCAACATTTGAAGAAGTCATTCCCCACTTATTAAAGCCAGTACCAATATACATATTAGGCATAAAATGAGAAAACTCACCAATATAAGGAATTTTATCGAGAGTAATACAATCCTCGGTATTCCATTTATATAAAACTTTACAATCAGGATAATATTTTCTAACCTCATCTTCCAAGATATTGTAGGCATTTGATAAATCTATCTTACTACCAGTCTTATGATCTGCACCGCCCAACTAGCAACAACCTTTTTTCATTAGAACCATTTACAAATCTATATGAAAAAGTAGGTTGCCCAGAATTTATATACATTCCATCAAAAACTTTATCGCCAATATCTACTGCAATTACATAAGATGTTGATTGATACATCTTTAAAAAATAATATCCTAAACGATCAATAAAAGGATAATGAGAGGCTAGTATTACATATTTTGACCTAACGACATAATCTTTACATGATGTTATAAACTCATCATTTTCCTTTTTAATATTTTGAACAAGCGTATCTGTATAAATTTCACCTGTACCTTTTGTAACCTTAAAATAATTGATGTGTTTATCAGAACTTTCTGTAAAAGAATTGATTGGACCAGTAGAATTAATAGAAAATGAATTATTAGGATCAGTAGAATTAGAAGCAAAAGAATGACTATCCTTATTAGATCCTTCTGAACTAGCATTACTCGAATCATTTTCAACGATGTCAGTCCCAACCGCTCCATCTTCAGTCGAACCAGCTCTAACTGAACTAGCACCACCTGGACTATTTTCAACGATGCCATCTCCGACTGAAACTGAACCAACCGAACCAGCATTAACTAAACCATCAATCGCACTAGAACCATTAGAAGTAATACATTTTGCCAATCCATACGCATATTTTATAGGATTAAACTCAGCTTGATTTGGAAACTTTATAGCACCTAACACATTAAAGGGAAGAGGAGTAGATGTAACAAATTCGCTTTTAAATCCAAGAGAATTTACAGCTTTATTTTCTAATTTGATTTTTTCTAATTCATCCAAATTATTAGTATAAACATAACTATCCTGTCTTTCAAAATCACAATCGATTTTTTCTTTCTCAATTATTTTAGCAATATTTTCTATAGCATCTTGATTTGCATACAAATATTTCTTAGCCATAGATTTACCTAAAGAGTCAATTAAATATTTATATATAAGATTATGCTGACTTGTTATTTTTGCAGTAGTATGCCCAGTTGTTTTACTGGCAATATCTTTCTCCTTCTCTAAAAGAACAACATTATATCCTTGTTTTATTAAATAATAAGCGCAAGTAAGTCCAAAAATACCAGCACCAACTATACAAACATCAGTAGATATATCATTTTCTAATTTATTAAACTTAGTCTTATTTTCTATAGAATCAAGCCAAAAAGAATTCATAAAATACCTCCATCAAACCTAGTTATAATTCTAGCCACCAAAGCGTACTATATCAACTAAATATGTAGATTAAAAAATCTATATTAAAATTATGTACGAGCCCATAAAATTTATTCGACAAATATGTAAACTAAGTAGATTTCTTTGATTAAATATTGGATAATCTAATAAGAAATAAAAATAAACACATATTGAAACACATAGTATTTTAAATAATAATTTTAGCGATGCGAAATTTTTATTTAAAATAAGAATATAAAGACAAAAAAATGAAAGTACCAGTGACGAAACAAATAAAACAATGATACTTTCTTGAAATAAATCTTTTATCAGCAAAGGAAGAAAAAAATATATAAGTCCTTTACTTTACATAATTGTAACATAATAAAAATGCAAAGTTTGTAGAAAGCTGTCGAAAAAATCAAAAAAGTTAAAAAAACGCAAAAAAATTAAGATATAATATATTTTTATAGCCCGAAAAGTGAATAAATATTATGAAAAGCACAAAAAACATTAAAAAAATTAAAGAATTTACCTTGTAAATCAAGATATTTAAAAATAAAATATAAAAAATTTAATATTTTGTAGAAAATAGTCGAACTATATGTTATATTATTTATAGTAGGATTGGTGAAAGAATGAACAAAAAAAGCATAAAGATAATACTAATAGAACTTTTTATATTAATACTAGCAATTATTGGGGTAAATAGTAATCTAATGCAATATACACCAAGTTGTTTGTTTTACGAAGCTACAAATCTTCAGTGTCCTTCTTGTGGGGGAACAAGATGTGTAGAAAATATATTAAAAGGTAATTTTAAAGAAGCTTTTTTGTTTCATCCAATATTTTTTATAACCATTTTTTATTTATTACTTTGTAATATAGTATATTTAATTAACTTAAATAAGAAAAATAAAATTTTAACATGGATATATCCAAAGTATTGGTATGCTATAATTTTTGCTGTAATCCTAGTAATATATGGAATACTACGTAACCTAGTCTAGTAACAAACAGCCAAGGTTTAACAAAAAGTAAATAAATTAATAGACATTAAGTATTACATAAATAGTGTGATTTTAAATAATAAAATCAGATTTGCCCAAAAGAAAAATTTCCTAAGAGAGTTAAAAAAATAAAGGAGGATTTTTTATGGACGAAAATAACAAAGATGACGTTATCAAAAATGATAACAATAATATCGAAACAAATGATCAAACTATAGAAAAAACTGAAACAAACATAGAAGAAATAAAGAAGGATGCTGAACCTAATCTAGCAGATAATATAACATCTAAGCCAGATTCTCAGCCAGTAGTTAATACAACATCTAAGGTAGAGCATCAACCAGTAGTTCAATCAACATCTAATACAGATGCTAAACCAAACATTGAGCCAACACCTAAAACAGACACAAACACAGCACCTCAAGTAGTAAAAGAAGAGCAACCAGTCCAAAAGCAAGAAAATGTGAATAACAACAATACAACAGCAAACCAGCAACAAAAAGATAAGAAAGGATTTAGTATAGCAGCTTTAGTTCTTGGTATTGTAGCAATTGTACTTTGCTGTGTATGGTATATATCAATACCATGTGGAATTTTGGCTATTGTTTTTGGTACTATAGGACTAAGATCAAGCAAAAGAGGAATGTCAATATCAGGAATTGTTACAGGTATTATTGGTATGATTATTTCTATATTTATAATATTAATGCTAGTTATTTTTGGATTTGCATTAGGAATGACAGAAAGTATAAAAGATATTATTGATGATAATGACTATTCAGATTCTTACGATTATGACTTTGAATACGATAGTTTTTATAACTTTTAACGCTTAATATTATTATAAAGCAAATGAATTAAGTACAATAGCAAATAATATTAAGAAATTAATTACGGTATTTATAAAATTAAATACATATATACAAAAAGAAAAAAATAGGAGGGAGTTTTTATGAACGAAAACAAAGAAAATGAAGTAAACAATGTTGAAAGCGAGGTAAATCAATCAACTAATACTACACCAACAAATGACAAAAAAGGATTCTCAATTGCTGCATTAGTATTAGGAATAATTGCACTTGTACTTTGTTGTATATGGTATGTATCTATACCTTGTGGCATTATCGCATTAATACTTGGAATTATAGGTTTAAAATCAAGCAAAAGAGGAATGTCAATTGCAGGAATTATTACAGGTGTTATTGGTATGATACTAAGTATTGTATTAGTAATAGCAATTGTTATGTTAGGTGTAAGTATTTTTAATAGTGCTAAAGATGCAATCGAAGATAGCGATTATCCATCAAGCTATTACTACTACAATGACTAGGAATTAGTAAACTATGAAGAATGGAGAAAAAGTTGCTCTTCCTTACCAAAGTGTTAAAGAAGAGCATTATAAAAAATATAGTATAGCATCTATTGTATTAGGAATTTTATCAATACTTTTATCATCCTTTTTTCATATATCGATCTTATGTGGCATTATAGCAATTGGCTTTGGAGCCTCGAGTGTGAAAAATGGAAAGAAAGTTTTTTCAATAATTGGAATTATTTCAGGAGCTATTGGTATTGTCCTTACAGCTGTAATTGCTATAAATTTATTATCATTTATAACAAGTAGTTCTTTTAGGTTTATTACAGCATTATTTGAAGAATTAAAAAAAATAACAAGCTTATATTAATATTTAAGCTTGTTTTTTTATATTTAACAAGTTATTTTATCGACAAAAATTGCAGTATTTTATTGTACAAATAAATTTCTTTTGATATAATGAGCCATAGTATCATATACTGTATAAGTATATATATTCGAATGTCATAGCTACACATTAAAAACAATACAGAAAGAATAATTATGACAGAATGGAGGCAAATATGTGCGAAAAAAATTGTATGGACGAAAAATTAGCTAACGAAATGAAGGAGCTACTTAAAAATTATTCACAAGACAAATCAAATTTAATTCAAATTTTAAATGAAGTTCAAGAAAAGTATGGTTACATTCCAAAACAATCTCAAATTGAAATTTCTAATTATTTATCAATTCCAATGGCAGAAATTTATGGTGTCATAACATTTTATTCTCGTTTTACATTAGAACCAAAAGGAAAATATAATATATCAGTGTGTCTAGGTACAGCTTGCTTTGTTAAAGGCTCACAAGCTTTATTAGATAGACTAAAAGAAAGACTTAAAATAGATGAAGGCGGGACTACTCCAGATGGTAAGTTTTCTATTGATGCAACAAGATGTGTTGGAGCATGTGGTTTAGCACCTGTATTTACTATAAATAATGAAGTATATGGTAAAGCTACAGTAAAGAAACTAGATGAAGTATTAGATGAATATATGAAAAAGGAAGACTAATACTAACTATTTTGTAGCGACAACATAGTTAATCTTCAAAAGGAGGAACATTTTGAAAAAAGATTTATTAAAAACAAACTGTTTTGATGTAGAAGAAAAAATGATAATAATTGGAAGTTGTTTGGAATATATGTTTCCTAAAATATATAATGAATTAAATGAAATTTCAGAAAATATTTATGATGTATGTCTAGAAGATACACATTTAAATATGGTTATTACAAAAATTGCAGGGATGGTAGCAAGAAAAAAATGTAAAGAACTAACATTTGTAACAGTAGATAAATCACCACATTGTGTACAATTACATTATGTAGTAAAAGAATTAGAAAATATAATGGATTTAAAAGATATAAAGATAAAAAATTATGTAGCTACAAGTGATGGATTAATTGAAATACCAATAGAAGTTATAGGATTATCTAAAAACCTGGCAAAATTAAAAGAAAAGCTAAATTAAACAATCACTAAACTGAAGCTTCACACAAAAAACTAAAGATGGATTAATATATCGAAAGGAGAAAAGTATGAAAACTTTAGAAGAAATTCACCAAATAAGAGAACAAAAAAGAAAAGAATTGGACTTAAGAGTAAATATCAAAGCAGATACAAGAGAAAAACATATTTTAGTATGTAGAGGAACGGGTTGTACGTCTTCTAAATCACCAGAGATTATAGAAAATTTTAGAAAAATTATAGATGAAAAAGGTATCCAAAATGTAAGGGTTATTCAAACAGGATGCTTTGGTTTATGCGCCAAAGGACCTATTGTTATAATTCGTCCAGAGGATACCTTTTATGCTATGGTAACGCCTGATGATTGCAGAGAGATTATAGAAAAACATATAGAAAAAGGTGAAATTGTAGAAAGACTACTTTGCAAAGATGTTGATAATACAATGGTTAACCGTTTAGATGAGCTTAATTTTTATAAAAAGCAAAAACGTATTGCTCTTAAAAATTGTGGTATCATCGATCCAGAAGAAATAGATGAGTACATAGCTTTTGATGGATATAAAGCATTAGAACAGGTTTTAACATCAATGTCTCAAGATGATGTAATTAATGAGATTACTGAATCTGGATTAAGAGGTCGTGGAGGAGCCGGTTTCCCAACAGGTAAGAAATGGCTGTTTACTAAACAAGCTGAAGGCGACCAAAAATACGTTGTATGTAATGCAGACGAAGGTGACCCTGGTGCTTTTATGGATCGTAGTATTCTAGAAGGAGATCCACATAGTGTATTAGAAGCTATGGAAATTGCAGGATATAGTGTTGGTGCAGATAAAGGATATATTTATGTAAGAGCAGAATATCCAATAGCAGTACAAAGACTTAGGGTTGCAATAGATCAAGCAAGAGAATATGGATTACTTGGAAAAAATATTTTTGGTACAGATTTTTCTTTTGATATAGAAATTAGATTAGGTGCAGGTGCATTTGTCTGTGGAGAGGAAACAGCACTTCTAGAATCTATAGAAGGAAGAAGAGGGCAACCACGTGTTAAACCTCCATATCCTGCAAATTCTGGTTTATGGGGTAAACCAACATTAATTAACAATGTTGAAACATATGCAAATATTACTAGAATTATCTTAAATGGTGCTAAATGGTATGCAAGTATTGGTACAGAAAAATCTAAAGGAACTAAAGTTTTTGCTTTAGGTGGAAATGTAAATAATATTGGACTTGTAGAGGTACCAATGGGAACTACTTTAAGAGAAATAGTTTTTGATATAGGTGGAGGAATTCCAAATGGTAGAGAGTTTAAAGCTGCTCAAACTGGTGGTCCTTCTGGTGGATGTATTCCAAAAGAGCATTTGGATACTCCAATAGATTATGAATCTCTTTCAAATATTGGTTCTATGATGGGTTCTGGTGGACTAATTGTTATGGATGATTCTAAATGTATGGTTAATATTGCAAAATTCTATCTAGACTTTACAGTTAGTGAGAGCTGTGGTAAATGTACTCCATGTAGAATTGGTACAAAGAGAATGTTGGAAATATTAGATAGAATGTGTGAAGGTAAAGCTGATGAAGATGATTTATATAAATTAGAGAAATTAGCACTAAATATTAAAAAATCTGCTATCTGTGGACTTGGTCAAACAGCTCCAAACCCAGTTTTGAGTACTCTAAAATATTTTAGAGATGAGTATATGGAGCATATTAAATATAAAAAGTGTAGAGCTGGTCAATGTAAAGCTTTAGCAAATATAGAGATAGATCCAGAAAAATGTAAAGGTTGTGGTATTTGTAAAAGAAATTGTCCTGTTAATGCTATTACAGGCGAGCCAAGACAGCCACATAAAATAGATCCAGATGTTTGTATTAAATGTGGTACTTGTGTTGATAAATGCCCATTTAAAGCAATTATGAACTAGTAAGGCAAAAGGCTGTTATAAGAATGGATTTGCCAAGTCCAAGTGAAGGGAGAATTAAGATGGAAGAGAATTTAGTAACATTAAAAATTGATGATAAAGAAGTTAAAGTGAAGCAAGGAACTACTATTTTGCAAGCTGCAAAGCAGGCGGGAATTGATATACCTACATTATGTTTCTTAAAAGATATTAATGAGGTTGGAGATTGTAGAATGTGTATAGTGGAAGTTGATGGAAGAAAGGGGTTTGCAACTTCTTGTATTCAAAAAGCGGAAGAAGGTATGGTTGTGCATACACATTCACCAGCAGTTATGGAAGCAAGAAGAGTTATATTGGATTTAATACTTTCTAATCACCATCGTGATTGTTTAACATGTAGTCGTAATGGTAATTGTGAGTTACAAGCATTAGCAATGAAATTTAATGTTCAACATGTTGAATTTGAAGGTGAGATGACAGAGCATAAAGTTGATGATAAATCTCCAGCGATTATGAGGGATTTTAATAAATGTATTTTATGTAGAAGATGTGTTGCTGCATGTAAGAATGTACAAGAAATTGGTGCTATAGATTGTATTAATAGAGGTTTTGAATCTTGTATTTCTACAGTTGGTGATCATAGTTTAAATGATGTTAACTGTACTTTTTGTGGTCAATGTATAGAGGCTTGTCCGACAGGGGCTTTGAAGGAGAAAGAATATATTAAAGATGTTTGGAGAAATTTAAAAGATCCAGATATTTATACTGTTGTTCAAACAGCTCCTGCTGTTAGAGTAGCTTTAGGCGAAGAGTTTGATATGCCTATTGGAACAAATGTAACTGGTAAAATGGTTTCTGCATTGAAGAGTTTAGGATTTGATAGAGTTTTTGATACAAATACAGGTGCAGATTTAACTATTATGGAAGAGGCTAATGAATTTATAGATCGTTTTTCTAAACAAGAATGTTTACCAATGATTACATCTTGTAGTCCAGGCTGGGTAAGGTTTGCAGAAAAGAATTATCCAGATTTATTAGGACATTTATCAAGCTGTAAATCTCCACATCAAATGTTTGGAGCAATGGTTAAATCATATTATGCCAAAAAATATAATGTAGATCCAAAGAAAATATGTATGGTTTCTGTTATGCCTTGTATTGCTAAGAAATACGAATGTCAAAGAGAAGAAATGGAAGTTGATGGTCTTCGTGATGTTGATTATGTAATTACAACAAGAGAATTGTCTAGAATGATAAAACAAGCAAATATTGAGTTTACTCAATTACAAGATGATGTATTTGATGAGCCAATGGGAGAAGCTACAGGTGCTGGCGCTATTTTTGGAACTACAGGTGGTGTTATGGAAGCAGCATTAAGAACTGCAGCAGATACTTTGGAAGGTAAAGACTTACCTCAATTTGAATATGAAGCTGTAAGAGGTGGTAAAGGTAGAAAAGAAGCAACTGTAGAAATTGCTGGTAAGAAAATTAAAGCAGTTGTAGTAAGTGGTTTAAGTAATGCAAGAAAAATAATGGATGAGATAAGAGAAGGAAAAGCAGATTATCAATTTGTAGAAATAATGGCTTGCCCAGGTGGATGTGTAATGGGTGGAGGCCAACCAATAAAGAGTTCTAAGATAAGAAGTGAAGTTGATGTTAGAAAATTAAGAGCAGACGCTTTATATACAATAGATGAAAAGAGTGTAATAAGAAAATCACACGAAAGTCCAGTAATGAAGCGAATGTATGAAGAATTCTTACAAAAACCAGGAAGCGAAGTAGCTCATAAATATTTACATACACATTATACAGCTAAAAATATGTATGATATTTAGGATTAACAGGGATCTAGGGGGATTTGGGGACGGTCCTAAAATCCCTGTTTTTTCTAATTTATAATAATGCAAAGTGAAAAAAGCTTATTAGAAAGTTATGAGTTAGCTAATAGGAATATAAGGAGTAAGATATGAATACTGAATATGAAATTAGAGTACTAGAAATTGATAAAGAAAAATTAATAAAAAAGCTAGAAGAATTAGGTGCAGAATTTAAAGGCGATAATGAACAAAAAAGATATGTTTATGACATAATTCCAAAGGAAGATGGTAAATGGATTAGATTAAGAACAAATGGAAGAAAAACAACACTTACATATAAAAATGTCGTAAAGACAACAATAGATGGTACAAAAGAATTAGAAGTAGAAGTTTCTGATTTTGAAAAGACAAATGAACTATTAGAAAATATGGGAATTAAGAGTAGAGGATATCAAGAAAATAAAAGGACTCAGTATATTTTGAATGGTGTAGAAATAGACATAGATTCATGGCCAATGATTCCTACTTATGTCGAAATTGAAGGAAAAAATGAAGAAGAGGTAATGAATACGTTAGAAATATTAGAATTGCCAAAAGATAAAGTTACAACTTTGGATGTTGATAGTGTTTATAAGAAGTATGGAATTGATTTGAAAGATATTAAAGTACTAAAATTTAATTAGAAAATCAAAGAAAAAAATCAATGGAAAGCTGAAATAAAAGTATTTCAACTTTCTATTGATTTAGTTTTTGGCTTATTTCTTGCAATAAATCTATTTTTTTTACTTCTATTGTTAAAGCTATCCAAATTATAATAGATGAGGCAATGCTAATTATAGCTATATAAATATATCCAAAGCATAGCATTATAATAGTAGCGATTACCAAGATTCCTATAAGGATTCTTTTAACTATTGTTATTGATGTAGAAGATTTATTATTTTCATCTATTATTTTTTCGGTTTCGTAATCATTCAAATCAACACCACATGCTGGGCATTTTTCATCAAATATCTTTGCTTTACAATTAGGACAAATCATAAGAATATTCCTCCTTTTTTGTATATTTTAATTTATAAAATATCAAATGTAAATAATCTCGAATATAAAAAACAATTATTTCATAATTATCTTATTCAACTGACTACTCATCCTAATAGAAAAAAATAAAAAAAATATATATAATAACCAAAACGAAAAATGAATAAATAAAAACTTGTCAAAATACAATAAATGAAATAAAATTGTATGGTCAGAAATGATTATAAAATGAGCTATAAAGTTCAAAATCAACATAAAAAATGAACTTTAAGCTCTGTACCTGAAGTTCAAAATTCATAAACAAATATAGGGAAAAAAGGAACGTCCCCAAATCCCTAACCTATATTCCTAAAGGAGGAACAAAAAAGAGCATGGTAATAGACAAAATTAAAAAAGTTAATAACTCGCAAGACGAAAAGCCACATAAAAATACCAAAGCTGCAGATATGTTAGTTGGTAAATGGGTAAAATGCGATGCATGTAAGGAAATATTATATAAAGATGATGTTCACAAAAATTTTAGTGTATGTCCAAATTGTGGTAAACACTTTAGAATATCAGCAAGAAGAAGGATAAAACAAATAATAGATGAAGGAACTTTTGTAGAGACATACGAAAATATGCCAGAAACAGACCCTATACATTTTGATGGTTATCTAAAGAAAATAGAAACATTAAAAGAAAAAACCAAAATACAAGAGGCTGTTACAACAGGATTTGGAGAAATACATGGTAATAAAGTAGTAATAGCTGTAATGGATGGAAACTTTTTAATGGGAAGTATGGGAAGTGTTGTAGGAGAAAAAATAACACTTGCTATAGAAGATGCAATAAAAGAAAAATTACCATTTATAATTTTTTGCGTGTCTGGTGGAGCTAGAATGCAAGAAGGCATGGTATCATTAATGCAAATGGCAAAGACTTCAGCTGCAGTTGCAAAATTAGATGATGCAGGCCTGTTAAATATAACTGTACTTACAGATCCAACAACTGGAGGAGTTACAGCAAGTTTTGCAAGTTTAGGGGATATAATTTTAGCAGAACCAAATGCATTAATAGGTTTTGCAGGACCAAGGGTTATAGAACAAACAATAAAACAAAAATTACCTGAAGGTTTCCAAAGATCAGAATTTTTATTAGAACATGGCTTTATAGATAAAATAGTAGAAAGAAAAGACATGAAGAAAACTTTAGCACAAATATTAGAGTTACATAAAAACTAAGATAGGAGATGAAATTAATGAGTAAAAAAACAGCATGGGATATAGTTATGCTTGCAAGAGATTCACAAAGACCAAAAGCAAAGGACTACATAGAAAGTATCGTAGATGATTTCATCGAATTTCATGGTGATAGAGCCTTTGGAGATGATAAATCTATAATTGGTGGAATTGGTAGAATAAATGGTACAGTAGTTACAGTTATAGGGCAAGAAAAAGGTAGTACAACAAAAGAAAAAATGGAAAGAAATTTTGGTATGACAAATCCAGAAGGATATAGAAAAGCTTTAAGACTTATGAAACAAGCAGAAAAGTTCCATAGACCAATAATTACATTTGTAGATACTCCAGGAGCATATCCAGGACTAGGAGCAGAAGAAAGAGGTCAAGGAGAAGCAATAGCAAGAAACTTGATGGAAATGTCTAGATTAAAGACACCAATAATTTCTATAGTAATTGGTGAAGGATCTAGTGGCGGAGCTTTAGCGATTTGTGTTGGAGATAAAATAGCAATGCTAGAAAATAGTGTATATTCAGTTTTATCACCAGAAGGATTTGCAAGTATTTTATATAAAGATGCAAGTAAAAACAAAGAAGCAGCAGAAAAAATGAGAATAACTGCTAAAGATTTAAAAGAATTAGGTATAATAGATGACATTATAAAAGAAAAAGATAAACAAGAAGAAAATTTAGAGTTTGTATCATCAGAACTAAAAGAATATATTACAAAGACTCTAAAAAAATTAACTAAGTTAAAAACTGAGGATTTATTAAATCTTAGGTATGAAAAATATAGAAAAATAGGAAAGATGGAGGAGTAAGATTATGTTATTAGAAAACAAAAAACTAGTATTAATGGGAGTAAGAAACAAATGGAGTATTGCATGGGGAGCAGCTAAATCAGCTCATGACAATGGTGCACAATTAATTTGTACATATAACCCAGAAGAAGGTTCAGAAAAATTAGCTAAATTATTAGAAGAATTTCCTGGAACAAAATTATATCCATGTGATGCAAGTTCAGATGAAAGTATAAGAGATTGTTTCGCAGCTATAAAAGCAGATTTTGGAAAAGTAGATGGAATATTACATAGTATAGCACACGCTTTTACAGATGATTTAAGAAATGATTTTATTAATACATCAAGAGAAGGATATGCTCATGCATGTGATGTAAGTGCATATTCATTAGTAAAAATAGTAAACGAAGCAGTTGCACAAGATGCATTAAATGAAGGAGCAAGCATTGTTACATATACATATTATGGATCAGAAAAAGCTGTTGTTGGATATAATGTTATGGGTGTTGCAAAAGCAGCTCTAGAAGCTAGTATTCGTTACTTAGCACAAGATTTAGGTAAAAAAGGTATGAGAATTAATGGAATTTCTTCAGGACCAATCAAAACATTATCTGCAAAAGGAATTAAAGATTTTGGCTCAATCTTAGATGTTATAGAAGAAAAAGCTCCAATGCACAAAAATGTTACAATAGAACAAGTTGGAGATACTACAACATTCTTATTTAGTAATATGTCATCTGGAATTACAGGTGAAATAATTCATTGTGATAATGGATTCACAACGGTAGGTGTATAATATAAAAAACTACAAGTTCATTCACATAGTACGTGCTTTTCTTATATATTCTTATATATAACAAAATCCCTTAGACAATAAGTCTGAGGGATTTTTCTGTAAATATTTTTAAAATTAATATATACTTTAAATCTACATATGATATAATTCTTTAAAATATAATTTGGAGAGAAATTATGGTTAATATATTTTTTAAAGTAAATAACGAGTTTTTAATACATAAGTGTGAAAATGATCAAGCAGATAAATATGGAGATTTTTTTAATTATCCAAAAAGTCACATGGAAATTTGGGATGAATTTTATTATGGTAAATATAATGTCGATTTTGATTTCTTTCCAAGAGGCAGAGTAGTATACAATGTAAAAGAAAATTGCTATTATATTTATCATGATAAATGTATTACTGATTTAACAGAAATCTTGAAAAACTATGAAAATGAAGAATATAAAGTTTGTACAGATTATCATTATCAATGTCATAAATGTAATTTAAATTATGTAATATAAGGAGGAATACAAATGAATGAAGAGGGAAAAAGTACTTTAGATATAGAAAGAGAATTGTACGAAATAAAGCATACAGTAATAGAAAATCAAAAGTTATTAAAAAAGATTTTAGAGCTGATGTCAAATAATGACAATAAAAATGATGAAAAAGAAATAGACCCGCTTTTTAATGAAGCAGTTGAAAAAATACTTGATCTAAACTATGTAAGTGTTTCGATTATACAAAGAAAACTAAGAATAGGATATACAAGAGCTACTAGAATTATAGAAGCAATGGAAGAAAAAGGAATTATTTCTAAGCTGCAAGGAACCAAACCTCGTAAAGTATTAATTTCCAAAGAATATTGGGATATGATAAAAGATAATAAATAGGGGGAATTAAAATGAATATAAAATTAACAAAAAACATAGAAGAAGCAAATTGTATAACACATAATGGAACATTCCATTGTGATGAAGTTTTTTCTACAATTATGTTTTCAAAATTATTACCAGAAGTTATTGTGTGCAGAACTTCAGATTTAGAAAAGGCCAATAGCGATCAATATATATATGATGTTGGTGGAGGAGAATTAGATCATCATCAATTTGGTGGTAATGGAGAAAGAGATAATGGAGTAAAGTATTCATCTTGCGGTTTGGTTTGGAAAAAATTTGGTAAAGAAATAATAAAAAAATATACAGAAAAAGACATAGATGAAATTTGGAAAATGATAGACAAAAACTTAATTCAATGTATAGATGCAGGTGATAATGGTCAAATACCAGATATAAATGTAGATTATAGACTTGTACAAGTAGCAAGTATTATCTCTGAATTTAATCCAAATTGGGATGAAGATATAGACCCAGATGTTAAGTTTGAAGAAGCAGTAAAATTAGCAGAAACAGTATTTGATAATTCAATGAAATCTTCAATTTCGAAGATGAGAGCTAAATCAAAAGTAGATATGGCAATTAATGATTCAAAAGATGGAATTATGACCTTGGAAAAATTTTTGCCATGGAAAGAGTTTTTATTAGAATCAGATAGTTCTAAAGCTAAATTAATAAATTTTGTTATTTTTCCTTCAAATAGAGGTGGATATAATATTTATACAGTGCCAGAGAAATTAGGTTCTTTTACAAGTAGGAAATTGTTCCCTAAAGAATGGGCCGGCTTAAAAGATAAGGAATTGCAAAAAGTAACAACAGTAGAAACTGCAAGATTTTGTCATAATAAATGTTTTATATGTGCTGTAGATACTAAAGATGATGCTTTAAAACTAGCTAAAATAGCAAATAATTTATAAAAAAGATAAAATAATATTGCATAATAATAAATAGTATGCTATTAATAATTTGTGTAAAAAATAAATCAAAAGATAAGGCCTAAATTGATATTTATATTTTTTGCATATAAATATATTTTGTGAATTTAGGGGAGGTGAAAAAATGAAGAGTATAGTAAGAATGGCTTTAATATGTGCTATATTAGTTACATGTTTATTAATTCCAAATGTTAGCAAAGCTACAACACCAATCAATAGCGAAGAAACATTAAGACAAGCTATTTCTTCTGCTAATTCAGGTGAAACAATTATATTATCAGATAATATAACTGTAACAGGACCTATAGTTATAGACAAAGATCTTACTATAGATGGAGCAGGTTATACTGTTACTGGAGCTGATGAATGGACATCTATTTCAGGAAATCAAACTATGTTTGCAGCTCAATTAAGTGGTGCAAAACTTACATTAAAGAATATAAACTTAAAAAATGGACCAAAATATGGAGTACAATCATATAATGGAGCATCTGTAGTATTAAATAATGTTTCTATAACAGGATTTAATTATGCAGGAATTCTTGTTAATGGTGGAACTCTTGAAATAATTGATGTTAATTTAGGAAATAATGGAACAACAAGCAACAAAGGTATAGAATTAGATAGAGGTCAAGATGTTGCTGTAAGTCCATCTTTAGTAATGAATGGTTCATTATCTTCAACATCTAAAGACAACATTATTTATGTAGCTGAAAATGCTGGAAATATTAACATAGAGAACAAAACAAGTACATCTAATAAAGTTGTTGCAGCAGGAAATCAAATAGTTTTAACAGATGCAAATAATAACGTATTATCTGTATCTGCATTACCAGAAAATACAACAGTTGCAAGCGGCGAACAAAAAGTTATATTAACAATAAATTATGGTGAAAAGACTAAAGATATTTTATTAAATGTAGGACAAGTAGTTTCAGAAGATTCTATTAAAGCACAATTAAATGTAGCTGAAGGATATGTAATAGATGGTTTCTATACAGATAATCAATATACAGCAAAATTTAATTTTAATAATAAAATTGATGTAAATACTACTTTGTATGCTAAAGTTTCTGCTGAAGAAAAACAAGAAGAAGTTTCAAATTCAGAAAATACAGTTGAAGAAGAAAATAAAGGAGAGAAAGATGAAACTCCAAAACAGGTGTAGCAAATTACGCAGGAATTGCAGTTTTAGTAATTGCTATATCAGCAGCAACATTATTTGTAATAAGAAAAAATAGAATATAAAATATTAATGGGATAGACTAGACGCATTCTGTCTATCCTATATTATATATTTGGAGATGGATTATGGCAAAACATTTTAAACAAACAGCAAGAAAAACAAGAAGATTAATATATATAGTATTAATTGCATTAATTATTATTGCTACAATATATATTATATTTGAGCTTAAAAGTAAAAATGATACTATACAGGAAAGTTCTGCTTTAAATAATGTTCAAATAGATGAAGCAAAAGTGGATGAAGAAACTACAGAAAGAATGTTGCAAGTACAAGAATTACAAAAAGAAAATCCAGATGTAGTAGGGTGGATAGAAATTGAAGGAACAAATATTAATTATCCGGTATTACAAGGAACTGATAATAGCTATTACATGACTCATAATTATAAAAAAGAAGAAGCCAAGGATGGTTCTATATTTTTGGATAAGGACTATGATTGGACTATTCCTAGCAGTAACTTATTAATGTATGGGCATAATATGGGAGATGGAGCAATGTTCCAAGATCTATTAAAATATGAGGAAGAAGACTTCTATAATCAACATCCAATTATTAGGTTTACAACTGCAAATGAAGATGCAGAATATGAGATTATTTCAGCATTTAAATCTAGAGTATATTACAAGTCAGAGAAAAATGTATTTAGATATTATTATTTTATAAATGCAGATAATGAAGAAGAATATAATGAATTTGTAGATAATGCAAAAGAAGCATCCTTTTATGATACAGGTAAGACAGCAGAATATGGGGATCAACTAATGACTTTGTCTACATGTTCTTATTATACAGAAGATGGAAGATTTGCTGTTGTTGCAAGAAAAAAATAAAGTAGATTATTTTTGTATAAAATAAATAAAAATACTTGACAAAGAAAGTTTTAATATGCTATTATAAGTAATGTTAAAGCTTATGCGGGCGTGGCGGAATTGGCAGACGCGCTGGTCTTAGGAACCAGTGCCAATGGCGTGGAGGTTCAAGTCCTCTCGCCCGCACCAATCTTAGTAATATCAAGGATTCTGGATTTTTAACTTGATATTATTTTTTTGCTCATTTTCTCTTGGTTCTAATCAAAGTTCTAATCTATTTCCGTATAATTTCTTGTTATACTTTAAATAAATTATTTAAAACCTTTACAGAATGTATTTTTGTGCTAGCATCAAGATGAGTATATATTTCTGTTGTTTGAACATTTGAGTGTCCTAACCATTCTTGTACTTCTCTTAATGAAGAACCATTCTTTATTAAGAGGGTTCCTATTGTATGTCTTAAGTCATGAACTCTTATTTTAGGCAAGTTGTTTTCATTTAGAAATTTAGAAAAACCTTTTGTGAAAGCATCAGGCTTAATCAAATTTCCTTCAATGTCTACACATACATAATTTTCATCATTTTTATAGCAATTTCCAAAACTTCTTTTATTTTCTTCTTGTTTTTTCTTTACTTCTTTTAAAAATTCTTTAAGAGGTGTAGGCATAGGTAAAGTTCTATAACTACTGTCACTTTTAGGTAAATCTTTTTTTACAATAGTTCTTTTATTGTTTATTGTTGGTTGAGTTACTGCATGAGCAATTGTAATTGTACCATCGTCAAAATTAATTCTATTCCATTTTATTCCTAACGCTTCACTTCTTCTTACTCCTAAAAAGGCAGTAATCAGCATAGGAACTTCAAATGTAGAACTTTTAGCTTTTTGGAAAAAAACTTTTAGCTGATTTTTTGTATATACATTAGGAATATATTTTTTTACTTCTGCTAGTTCGCAATCATTAGATGGGTTTTTCTTTATTAGTTCTGTTTTTCTTGCTCTTTCTAATGCACTATGTATATTAGAATGATAATGTTTTACTGTGGAAGGACTTTTTCCTAATGAATACTGATAATCATAAAAGTCTTGTAAATCTATTGTTCTTAATTCATTTAGCTTTATTCCTGTTTTTTCAAAGTAAGGACAAATAATAGAATTTACATTTGATTGATAACCGCCTATTGTTGTTTTTGCTTTTATTTTTGATTTATCTTTTGACATAATATTTAGCCAGTCTTTCATATAATCGGAAAATAACATATTTTGTCTATCTGAAAAGTCACGGCATCCTAAAGAAGCGTTTAAGCCATATTCAAAGTCTATTCTGATTTTTTCAGCTATTTCTTTTGCTTTTTCTTTTAGTTCTCTTTTATGTCCTTTTACAATTTTTACACCTGTTGTTTTCCATTTATATTGTTTTTCTCCATTTAAGTCTTTATAATATAAAACTGCTTGAAAAATACCTTTTTTTTCTTGAAGGCTTTTTTTAACTGTTATTTTATTCATTTTTAACTCCTTTCAATTTATAACAGTTTATATTTAGCCCACTATCAATTGCAAATATTGTAACATAAAGTGGGCTATTTCTCTACTACTGTTCTAAATTTTTATTAATATAGTCTATAACATTTTTTTTAGGAATTTTGTAAATTCTTCCTAGTTTAAATGCTTTTATTTTTCCTGTTTGTAGCAATTTATATGCTACATTTTTACATACTCCTAACATTTCTTGCATTTGTTCAACATTTAAAATATCAGGATATTCTGTAAAAATTATATCTAATGTGATTTCTTCAGCCATTTTGTTTCCCCCTTGTCGCAAAATTATCTATTACTTTCACACTATATGCTTCATTGAATGTTAAAGGATTTATTCCTAATGCTCTAATTTTTTTGATGTGACTATTAAATGTTCCAACATTTTTGTACAGTTTTTTTGCTTCTGATATTCCATCTTCATTTATTTTTGTGACTAATTTACAAAGTTTGTCTTTCATGTTGTCTTTTAAAGTGTTACAATTTTTGATTTTAGAAATGGCTATATCTATTCTATAAAAAGGCTCTGTGAACCATACTTTTTGGACATATTTTTCAAAATAATAATTTGCTGAATATTCATCAAGGTAATTGTCTAAGTCCTTTGATAGCCCTAATGATTTCTTGTTGTAATTCAACTTTCTGTTTTTTACTCTAATTTCTGTTCTAATTATCCCTATATAATTTTCTAAACCTTCATTTGAAGCAAATATTTCGTCAGGGCTTTTTTTTCGTAATTTATTACATAATTCTTTTTCTTTATCATAAGAAATTAATTCAATGTAACCTGTTTTAGGGCAGTATTTTATAGCGGTTTTTCTTTGTGTCTTTACTACACCGTTAAATGTTGCAGGTGCTATTGAAAGTAAATCATAGAATATTTTTGTTTCTATACTGTTTTTTACACGATAGTCTACTTTATAATCTATTCTATTTAATGTAATGCCATCTACATATTGAATTGGAGTATGAAAAAAGCCCTCAAAAAATGAAATTACTTTTTCTTCAATAGTAGAAGTATCATTACTTGTTGCTTCATGTCCTAATAAAGGAACGGTACTAATCATAATTTGAACATAACCGTGTCGGGCATCAAACCTAATACTTGAAAAAGGAAACATACTAGCAGTATAAATACCACCTTGTCTTTTTCCATTTCTAAAAGGTTGATAAGATAACGGTATTATACCTTTTCTTATACCTTTTTGCACGAATTGGTTTAATTCATAATTAAGATTGAACTGAATTGTAATGGTGTCTACCATATACATTCCTCCATTTTTAATTTGATAGGTATGTGTGCAAACTAATAAAAAATTTACACTAAATATTAAATTGTCAATGTGCTATTCTCACTTTTAAAAGTCTTAAATCTATGCTAAAATAGTGGGAGAAATAAATCGCGATTTATATTATAGACTTATTATATAGCGTTTATTTTCCTATGTCACAGCTTATACTGTGACAATTACTGTGACAAATGGAGGTAAAAAGACATGGAAGAAGAATTAAGAAGTATTTATTTTGACTTTAAAGGTGAAGAAATAAAGGTTCCTAGAATGTGTTGTAATAACTTAAAAAGGTTTGAAGATTACATTATAAGAAAAGATGAAAGTTGTGATGACGAAATGTATTACATAGTAGGAATTGGCTTGCTAAATGAATGCAATGATGAATTTTTAAATATAAAGGTTCTAAAAGATTTTGTTGATATAGGAGAATTTATATATAGATTAAGGAATAAAGAAAATGATACTTTAGTACAAATTTTTAAAAAATACAAAGATGAAATAATTAAAAAAATATTGTGTTGGTGTAAAAAATATGGACTATTATATGGGCAAGGTGTTAATAATGATAAGTCAAAAGTATATATAACTACATTTCTTAATTATTCAATGAATATTTATTGTAAATTTGAAGTATGGACATATCTTACAATATCTGATTATGAAGAAAAAGAAAAATTGGAATATGCTAATAAGATATTAAAGTATAGTTTTGAAAGTTTAGAAGAGGTAAAAGAAGTAATATTTCCTCAAGATATAAAAAATGATGTTATTAATAGTGAAATATTTTTCTTCCCTGTAAAATATGAACATATTTATTCATGTCAAGCTATTTCTAATGTGTTAGAATTACAATTTTTGTTTTTATGCACTTCAAAGGAAGGAATAGTAAATGAAGATATGCAATATGTTAAAATACTTGAGTGCAGAAATTGTAAAAATTTTTATGCTACATTTAATGCAAGAACAAAGTATTGCAAATATTGTAATGATAAAAAAGCAAGGGCATTGGCTAGGCAACAAAAACATAGAAATAAAAAATAGTTATAAAACGATTGACGTACTACAAAAGTTGTAGTATACTTGTAGTAGAGTTAAGAAAGGAGGACTAAATGAATGACAAGACTTTAAATATCAAAATACCTTCTAAACTATATGAACAATTAAAAAAAGAAGCGGAAAGAAAAAATATTTCTTTAGCTTCATTAGTTAGACTTATATGTTCAGAGTATTTTGATAATTAAAAAAGGTATAGTGCAAATTTTTTCAGGAACCTACACTATACCACAGTACAAACAAGTTCTTGCAAACTCATTTGTAATCATATTATAAATGAAATTCACTTTGTTTGCAAGTAGTTTGAAAAGAGTTTCTTGTAATAATACGTATTTTTATCTACAAGAAAGACTAAATAAATATTGTAAAAAATGTTCAAAGAGGGTATACCCTATGCAAATACTGAAAAATAAATAAAAAGTGTTCAAATAAGGTTAAAAATATGAAAAACGAATATGTTTGTTCAGGGTTATATTGTAAAATGAACAGATAGGAGTGAATAAGATGGAAAAAATAAAAAATATATATGGTTATTGTAGAATTTCTACAAAAGAACAAAACGAAGCAAGACAGGTAGAAGCATTATTAAAATATGGAGTAAAAGAGGAAAATATTTTTGTTGACAGAAAGAGTGGAAAAGATTTTAATCGTGAGCAATATCAGTTATTAAAACAAATTATAAAAAGAACAAAAAATAATTTGTTGGTTATAAAATCAATAGACCGATTAGGCAGAAACTATAAGGAAATTCAGGAAGAGTGGAAAGAACTTATGCAATATACAGATATAAAAATCTTGGATATGCCTTTATTAGATACAACATTAAACAAAGACTTACTAGGAACATTTATTAGTGACATAATTTTACAGCTATTATCTTTTTGTGCTGAAAATGAAAGAAAGAATATAAAAGAGAGACAAGCACAAGGAATTGAAATAGCTAAAAAGCAAGGAAAATATAAAGGTGGTAAGAAAAGAATAAATATACCTAGTAATTTTGAAGAAGAATATAAAAAGTGGAAATTGGGACAACAGACCGCTAAAACTACAATGGAACATTGTTTTTTAAAACGAACTACTTTTTATGCGATGGTAAAAGAAATTGAAAATAATAAGAATATTATTAAAGGAGCGGAGGTTGTAAGTAATGAATAACTTTAAAGAAATAAGAGAAAAGCTACTTAATGAGTTCTTAAATAAAGATATAATTGTATATTTAGAAGGCGACATCACAACGGATTTTGAAATAAAAAACTCAAAAATTGCTATAAGCAATAAAACTTTAATGATAGCGGATGGAAATAGAACTGAATTAATAATTGATATTGGAGCTATAACGAATTCAATAATCGGTAATTATATTGTGTTAGAGTTAGGAGAAGAAAGAATAACAATAGATTGTTAAAAATGGAGGTATGTTTTGAAAATTAATGAATATAAATTAAATGAAAAATTGAAAGAATTTAATTATAAAAATGTAATAATATATTTTAATGAATTATTTTATGCAAAAATCAAAATGAATTATGTGAAAATAAATTATAA
>ENA-ORPH01001405-ORPH01001405.1-human-gut-metagenome-genome-assembly--contig:-NODE-1405-length-23281-cov-3.314647_pt1 | contig 23281 bp, 19 predicted proteins | sample MGYA00242142_ERZ509074 | MGnify/ENA primary metagenome ERZ509074 (study PRJEB26280, sample SAMEA2338724) | human gut metagenome | biome: human gut; feature: human-associated habitat; material: faeces...
ATCACGCCCAGGCTGTTTTGAATCTGATGGCGTCCGGGCAGGCGGAGCGTGTAAGTGTATGTCTGTTCTCCGGTTTTTACGGTGACTTCGGATCCTTCCGTCGTCTGCGAAACGTTCAGCAGGGAAATATCGTCGCCGGCCGTCGCGCCGAAAGAGCGGATATCGGTCAATCCGTTTTTCTGCGCTTCTTTCTTCAGCAGGGAAAACTGGCTGTCATCGGCATTTAAAAAGACTGTGCCGTCTTTTGGCATTCCCGTGAAAATTTCCGCTTTGGCGCGCGCGGTGTCTTCCAGCGTTTTGAAAAATTCCCGGTGAGCCGAGCCGATCATCGTGATAACGGCAATGTCCGGCTGTGCCAGGCGGGTCAGTTCCGCTATTTCGCCGGTATGGCTCATACCCATTTCAATGACGGCAAAATCGGCGTCGGCCGGCAGACGCGCCAATGTCAGCGGCATACCGATGTTGTTGTTCAGATTGCCGATCGTCGTATGGGTTTTTCCTACGGCGCCTAAAGCGGTTTTCAGCATTTCTTTCGTGCTGGTTTTTCCGGAACTGCCCGTAACGCCGACGATTTTGGCTTTGCCGCGCCGGCGAGCATGAAGAGCCATTGATTCCAGCGCTTTTAGAACGTCGTCGACGACAATCGCCCGTTCGGGGGCGACGTCCGCGGGAATATAGGAAACCAAAACGCCGGCGGCGCCTTTTTCAATCGCTGCGGAGGCATAGTCGTGACCGTCGGTTTTTTCGCCTTTGACCGCAACGAACAAATCGCCTTTTTTCAACGTGCGCGTATCAATGGAAATGCCGAAAACGTCAAAATCCTCCGTCAGTCTGCCGTTCGCGGCTTTTGCAATTTCCGTCGCCGTCCATAAAGGAGCGTCCGCTTCGTCAATGGCTTTGCGGGCTTCTTCGCGGTCGTCAAAGGGGTGCATGACGCCTTTGATCAGCTGGCCGGTTTCATGGCCTTTGCCGGCAATGACCAGAATGTCGCCTTCTTCCAATCCGGCAACGGCCGTTCTGATCGCCAAAGCGCGGCTGCCGATATCAATTCCTTTGGGGCAGGCGGGCAAAATGGCGGAACGGATTAAAACGGGATCTTCGCTGCGGGGGTTGTCGTCGGTAACGTAAACAACGTCTGCCAGTTCATTGCAGACCGCCCCCATTTGCGGGCGTTTGCCCGGATCGCGGTCGCCGCCGCAACCGAAAATGACATGCAGGCGTTTTTCCGTATGCGGGCGCAGAGCCTTTAATACGGTTTCCAAAGCGTCCGGCGTATGAGCGTAATCAACATAAACCGACGCGCCGTTTCTGCGTTCGCCGATAAATTCCAGGCGGCCGGGCGCGCCTTTTAATTCCGCCAAAGCGGCGGCGGCCTGTTCGGCGTCTTCGCCCGATGCGATCGCCAGCCCCAAAGCGCACAAGGCGTTCATTGCCTGGAACGTTCCGGCCAAAGGCAGGCGGACGGTTTGTTCACGTCCTTCGATTTCCAGCCGCAGCATCTGGCCGTTGGTATCCATTTGGCTTTCTTTTAATTTCAACACGGCGGCGTTTTTGCCGTAATCAATAATTTTCAGACCCTTTGAACGGCAGTAATCCGCGATTTGTTCATATTCGGGAATATCGGCGTTCAGAACCGCGGTCCGTGAAGACAGCGGCCGATCAAACAGTTTCAGTTTGGCGTTCAGGTAATTTTCCATCGTGCCGTGATAATCCAGATGATCGCGCGTAATATTGGTAAACGCCGCCGCCGTCAGGGATATGCCGTCAATACGGTGTTGTTCCAGACCGTGAGAAGACGCTTCGATCGCCGTATGCTGATATCCTTGTTTTGCCAGATCTTGCAGTTCTTTGTGCAAAGTGACGGAATCGGGCGTCGTCAGAGAACCGTAAGCGGTAAAGTCGTTTGTCACGATGCCCAGAGTTCCGATACAGGCGGCTTTTTTGCCCAGAAACTCCCAGATCTGGCGGGTAAAATTCGCCGTTGACGTTTTGCCGTTCGTTCCCGTGACGGCAACGACGGTATCCGGTTGAGGCGCATAAAAACCGGCGGCCATTTTCGCCAGCGTCAGGCGGACGTCATCGGCGAAAATACCGATCATCGGCAGATCCGGAACGAAGGCCGTTTTCGGAAAGACGGCGGCAACGGCCCCTTTTTCATAAGCGTCCTGTAAAAAATCCGTTCCGTTCGTTTTGGAACCGGGCAGGGCGGCAAACAAAAACCCTTTTTCTACTTTTCTGGAATCGGACGTAATACCGGTTATTTCAACGTCTCCGGCAACCGCGGGAAAACCGCAGGCTGCTAAAATCTGATCTAAAAACATAGGATTAATTCTCCCTTAACGCGCGTTCAAAGCTGCTTTTACATACGGAGCGATCTGTTTGGATTCATAAGGCCTGGGGGTAATTCCCAGCTGAGGGGCAACAGTCGCTATAATCTTTTCCGCCGTCGGAACGACGTTCCAGGCCGCGGTGTTTAAATTATACGTTTCTTTGATCCCTTTGGGCGCGTCCAGCATGACCATTAAAACGTACTGCGGGTTGTCCATGGGAAAAGCGGAAATAAACGATGTGCGCAATGTGTTTTCGGCATATTTGCCGTTGACAAGTTTTTGCGCGGAACCGGTTTTACCGCCGACTTCATAGCCGGGAACGTTGGCTTTACGTCCTGATCCTTCCGTTACAACCAGACGCATAATACCGCGCATTATGTCAGATGTCTTCTTAGAAATGATTCTTTTTCCGATTATTTCGTCGCCGGGGCGTTTTGATATCAAAGACGGCGTATTATAAATTCCGCCGTTGACCAAAGCCGCCGTCGCCGCGGCGATATGAACCGGAGTCAGGGCGACGCCGTAGCCGTATCCGGCCGTCGCCGTGTTGATTTCGCGCCATTTGGCCGGCAAAAGAGGACGGCCTTTTTCGGGCAGTTCTATATCGGCCGTTTCAAAAAAACCGAAGCGGCGGAAAAATTCCTGCTGCTTGTCCGAACCGACGGCCAAAGCAATTTTGGCCGATCCGATATTCGACGAATGAATTAAAATTTCGGGAATTGTCACAACACGGCGCAGTTTGGGAACGTCGTTGATTGTGTAATTTGCCAGAACAACCGGGTGTGAAGCGTCGATTTTATCGTCGACCGTAATCTTTTTCGTTTCCAAACCGATGGCCGTGTTGAACAGTTTCATGATAGAGCCGACTTCGTAAACGCCCAGAGAAACCGTATTGAACAGATTTTTTTTCCGGCTGTTTTTCAAATTGTTCGGGTCGTAATCGGGCAGAGAAACCATTGAAACGATTTCGCCGGTTTTAGCGTTCATCAAAACGGCTGCGGCGCCTTCGGCCTGATACGTTTCGATGCTTTGCATTAAAACGGAACGCACGGAATCCTGAACGCCGACGTCCAGCGACAAACGGACGGTTTCTTTTTTGCCGGACAGTTTTTCGTTAAAGGTTTTTTCTATGCCGGCAATTCCTTTATTGTCGATATCGGTCGTGCCGATAATATGCGATACCAGCGGTCCCTGCGGATAAACGCGCGTTTCCGTCATCTGGAAATTCAGCTGCGGAAACCCCAGGCGGTTGACGTCGTATTGTTCTTTCGGGGTCAGGTTGCGTTTAATGTAAACGAAATTCTTTTTGCTTTTCAGTTTTTTTAATAAGGGCTTGTATTCCAGATCCGGCAGGGTCTGCACCAGCGCCGCGGCGATCGTTTCGGGGTTTTTGATTTTTTCCGAATCGACGTACAGATCGGCCGAAGGCAAGCTGGTCGCCAGCAGAACGCCGTTGCGGTCGACGATGTCGGCGCGGTTCATTTTGATTTCCAACGCGTAAGTTTTCGAATCGCCGGTTTTCAGGTGTTCTTCCGCCGGCGTGTTCATCAGCGTAACGCCGATCAGACGCACGGCAATGACGCTGAACGCGCCGAAAAACAAAAACATGGTGCATAACAGTCTGTTTTTGCCGCTTTCCAAACTGTCGGAGCTTTTTTTGTCGGCCAGACTGATCCGGTCGGGCAGGGGAATTTCCAGTCCGGGTTTATAAAATATTCCGCTTTTTTTGAAAAGACGGAACATGAGCGTTACTCCCGCGCCGCGGCGGCAAAGGAGACGCGGATCACTTTTTCGTTTTTGCCGGGAGCGGTCTTAAAAGGAATGGCGGAAAAAGAAATAATCTGTTCCCCGCGCAGCGGTTTCATATGAGCGTGGCGCGAAGACAAAGAACGAATCCGCGCCGGATCGTTTAAATAAGTCCATTCGGCCTTTAAAACATGCAGGGCTTTTTGGTCTTCTTTGATGCGCGTATTGATTTGTTCCAGATGATTTTCCAGCGCGATGACTTTGTTTTTAATGACGAACATGCCCGTTGCCATTGCGGCAAAAATAACAATCAATGCTAAACGTGCCATGTGAAACTCCTATAAGCGTTCTGCCGATCTGAGACGGGCGGAACGGGCTCTGGGATTTCTTTGGCATTCTTCTGCAGAAGGAAAAATCGGTTTTTTTGTTAAGGGAATCAGGGTGGCCGGCCTGTCCTGCCGTTCAGGCAGATAACGGGACGGGTTGGCGGTCTTGCCGCTTTTTTCCTGAATAAAGTTTTTGACGATTCTGTCTTCTAAAGAATGGAAAGAAACAACAGCCATTCTTCCGCCTTTTTTAAGGAGCGCTTCGGCTCCCGACAAACCGGAGCGAAGCTGTTCCAGTTCGTCGTTGACGTAAATGCGCAAAGCCTGAAATGTCCGTGTCGCCGGATCAATATCGTCCTTTTTGCGGGCGATGACCGACCGGATAACTTCAGCCAAGTCAAGCGTTGTTGTAAACGGGCGTTCCCTGCGCCGGGCAACGACCGCCGCGGCAATACGCCGCGAAAAGCGTTCTTCGCCGTATTGGTAAATGATATCGGCGATTTCTTTTTCACTGTATTTATTGACGACGTCGGCGGCCGATAAGCCGTTTTGACTCATGCGCATATCCAAAGCGCCGTCTTTTTGAAACGAAAAACCCCGTTCGGCGCGGTCGATCTGCATCGAAGATACGCCGATGTCCATCATAACGCCGGTGACGGATTCAATTCCTTCGGCGTTTAAAAGTTCCCGGATATGGCCGAACGTGCCGTGCAGCAGCTTTAAACGGCCGCCGTATTGTTCCGCCAAAGCCTGTCCTTCAGCGATCGCGTCGGGGTCGCGGTCAATTCCGTATACCGTGCAGTCGGCCGCGTCCAAAACGGCGCGCGAATATCCGCCGGCGCCGAACGTGGCGTCAACGTAAACGCCGCCGTCTTCGGGATTGATCTGCGCGACGACTTCTGAAAGCAAAACAGGAATATGGGGCTGTTTCGTCATGAATCCCCCCTGTTTTTAATGCTGAAATGTTTTTCCAAAGCGTTTTTGCGCATGTCGTCTTCTTTGGCCCGGTACGTTTCCGGATTCCATATCTGAAATGTGCGGCCTTTGCCGACGAACAGCGCTTTGTCCGTAATACCGGCGTGTTTCAACAGTTTTTCGGTTAAAACGATCCGGCCGGTCGAATCAAAAGGAAATTCTTTGGCGTCGGAAAAAATCAATCCGGTCAGGTCGTCTTGTTCGTTTGAAAAAGCGTCAAACGAATGATCAATGTCGTCAGCCATTTTTTCCATCATTTCCGACGTGCGGCATTCAATGCAGGGCATCGTAAACGATCTGAAAGCAACCAGTTCCGTTTCCTGCTGTTCCAGCAAAGCGCGGTAATCCGCGGGGATCGATACGCGTCCTTTGGCGTCCACCTTGTTGACGGTGGCGTCCAGAAAAAGAGTATACTTTCTCTGAAACTTGCCCATGCGTGTCGTTCCTTTCGTTTGCGTTGTTCATGCGCGTTCTGCGCACCAGGCAAATTTTGCCTATTTGGATTCTTATGGGATAGCATGGGATTTTATGGTAGTCAATGGGAACAAAGGGGGTATTTTGTGGGAATATTTGGGAAGAGTTGTCTTTATTTATCAATATATTGTGTTTATGGGGAAGGCGAGGGCGTATATTTGGGAATTTTGCCGGGCATAAAAAAAAGCCGTTTCGGGACGATGAAAGATCGCCGAATTGAAACGACTCTGAAAAGTACCGGATTTGTTCTTGGGTTAAAAAAGGAAGGTGAGAATCTCGCCAAGAGGACGTTTTTTTATAATGCCTTGATTTTCAACGGATTGAACGGCGAATCGATTCGCATGAAAAATGATTTTTTAAAGTGCCGGACGATCTGTAAGCCGGGTTCTGTAATCGGCGATCATTCATCTGCGGCGTTTGTTGCCAAACGTCTGTAGCGACCTACCTCTGGCGGGGGCGGAAACACCCCGCGATACGAAACTCGTATACCTCACTTGGTCTTGCTTCCGATAGGGCTTGCCGTGCCTTTTCCGTCGCCGGAAAAGCGGTGCGCTCTTACCGCACCATTTCAACCTTGCCTGTCCGAAGACATCGGCGGAATTTTTTCTGCTGCGCTTTCCCTTGGGTCTCCCCAGCCGGACGTTATCCGGTATCGTGTTTCCGTGAAGCCCGGACTTTCCTCAATACGCATTTTTCAGCGCACCGCGACCGCCCGATCTTCCGGCACCGCTGGGACGGTACGGGGAAATGCAGCCGATGTCAATAAAAGATTTCTTTTAACGCGACCGCTATGCCGTTGTCGTCATTTGACCGTGTGATTTTGTCGGCGTGTCTTTTTACATCGTCGGGCGCGTTGGCCATGGCAATGCCGATTCCCGCGCATTCCAGCATGTCAATATCATTATATCCGTCGCCGAAAGCAATCGTCTGCGCCGTATCGATGCCGCAGCGTTGACATAAAAAGTCCAGTCCGGCGGCTTTGTTGACGCCTTTGGCAACGATTTCCAGAATATAGTTTTGAGATTTGTATAAATCGTATTGCGGCAAAACCGGCGTCAGGCGTTCCGCCAGTTCGGCCGTGTTCTCCGGCGTGCCGACGCAAATAACCTTTAAAACCGGAGCGGCGGGGCTGACAACGGTTTCAAATGAACCGATTACCGGTTTTGTCGGCATGACGTAACATTCTCCCCGCACAATATCCGTAAATTCGTCGGCAATCCAGTCCTGTCCGGCGTAAACGATTGTTTCAATCTGCGGATTTATTTTTTTGACGGTTTTCTTTATGGCGGGGACGTCTTGAAACAAAAGGGTTTTTTGGCAGATCAAACGGCCGGTTTCGTCGTATATTTCCGCTCCGTTGCAAGGCAGAATGAAAACGGGCAGTCCGAAAGCGGCGGCAACGGGGCGTATACCCGCCATGCCGCGTCCGGAAGCCAGAGCGAAACGATTTTTCTTTTCCTGATAAAGGCGGCGGCAGATCTCGATTGTTTCAGAAGGGACCTGTTTTTGAGAATTTAAAAAAGTGCCGTCAATATCGGACATAATCAGCCGGCGGGGCTTTTGCTTATCCTTTGATCGAGAGTTTTTCCAGTACAAAGCGCAGACCTTCATCGTCATTTGTCGGCGCGACAAGGTCCGCCGCCCGTTTTACGGGATCGGGGGCGTTTCCCATGGCGACCCCCAATCCGGCATATTCCAAAAGATCGGTATCGTTAAAATTATCGCCGAAAGCGATAACGTTTTTCGCGTCGATGTTCAATCGTCTGCATAGAAAAGCGGCGGCGGCGGATTTTGAAGCTTCGGCCGACATGATTTCCAGATATCTGGACATGGATTTAAAAATCGTGCAGGACGGAAATTCCCGGTGCAGGCGGTCTTGCAATTCGTCCATCAGCCGTTCGTCGCCGGTGCACAAAACTTTGTGCACGGGGGCGTTTTCGTTCAGCACGTCCTGCGGCCGGCCGACCAAAGGACGCATGTCGGTTGTTTCTTTTTCCAGATAAAGAGCCGCCGTGCCGTCGTCTTTGTCGGTAATCCACGAATCCGCGCTGAAAGTATAGCTGACGACGTTCGAGGAAAAAGCGGCGATTCTTTCTCTGATCAAAACGGCGGTTTTCAAATTCATCGGTTTATCCCAGATCGTCCGGCCGTTTTCATCATGCATCAGCGCGCCGCTGTAAGAAATAAACGGAGCGGACAGGCCGATCTTTCTTTGTATGTTGGCCACCGAAGGCGGCATACGGCCGGAAACCAGGATAAACGGAATCCCAGCGGCTGACAGTTTTAAAATATATTCTTTTGTTTTCGGACGGATATGCTGTTTTGAATCCAGCAAAGTACCGTCAATATCGCTGAAAATCAGTTGATAGCGGTTCATTCTGTCTGTCCTTTTTCCTTATACAGTCGGGATACGGCGGCCAGGCGTTCGATTGTTTTTTCTCCTTTATCCAATAACGCTTCCGGGTAAAAATGGCGCTGAAAAGCCGTTAGAGCCGATAATTCGTCGGCCGTATCGTAACCGATCGCGTCCAGCATTTCACCGACGGATTGACGCGGGACCGCGAAGGCGTCCGTCCATAATCCGATATGGTTTTCCGCCAGCGTTTTCCAGGGAAACAATTCGCCCGGGTCGGATTTGCGCGCCGGCGCGACGTCGCTGTGTCCCAAAATATTTCCCGCCGGAATGTGATGGCGCGTCATAATGTCCTTGCACAGATCAATAACGGATTGAATCTGTTCGGCCGTAAAAGGAACATAGCCGAATTCATGGCCGGGATTGACGATTTCAATGCCGATTGACCGGCTGTTGACGTCCGGAATGCCCCGCCATTGGGACAATCCGGCATGCCAGGCGCGGAATTCTTCTTCAACCAGATTATAAATGTCGCCGTTTTCAAAAATCAGATAGTGCGTGCTGACGGCCGCGGCGGGGTTGCACAGTCTGTCCAACGCTTCCTGTCCGGTTTTCATGCCGGTATAATGCAGCACGATCATATCAACCGGCGAATACCGCCCGTTAAAATTGGCTGAAGGATAAACAAATACGGGGCGCATAAAAAAATCCTTTTGTTTTTCAGTGGCAAAAGTTATTTTAAAATCGTTTTTTATTTTTTTAAACAGGTATTTATATGACATCGGAACAAAAAAAGATGCCGACTTCGCCGGAACAGTTGCTGGCTTATTTGTCGGAATTGGGCATCAAGTATGAAAATACAGCGCACCCGGCCGTCTTTACGGCTGAAGAAGGGGAAAAATACTGGAAAAATATTGTTGGCATGCATTGTAAAAACCTGTTTTGCACAGAACCGAACGGAAATTTATGGCTGATTGTCGCGCCGGCGTTAAAACGTGTGGACTTAAAGGCTCTGCCGGCTTTGATCGGATCTAAAAGATTGTCCTTTGCCAGTGAAGAACTGCTGTTTGAAACGCTGGGAGTCTTCGGCGGATCCGTTACGCCTTTTGCCGTTATAAACGATAAGGAAAACCGTGTCGGCGTCGTGTTGGACAAAGAAATGATGGCACAGAAAAAAATCAATTTCCATCCGCTGACCAATACGGCAACAACAACAATTACACCGAACGATCTGCTGCTGTTTATGCAATCGTGTGCTCATTCACCATTGATTGTTCCCGTGTGCTGCAAAACAAATTAAAGGAAATAATTCATTTATTTATGTTGACAAGTAATGATAAATATATCTACGCTTATCGGGTCGGTATAAAACTGATAGGGAGTTTATGATGAAAAAATTTTATTTGTTTTTGATCGCCGCTTTGGCTTTATCCGTTTCCGCCTGCGGCGTCATTCCTAAGAATACGGCTGTTTTTGCACCGATCGCTGTTGATGCCGTTTCCCCGGGAACGGAATTTGCCAATCAGGGGGTTCGTCCGCTGAAACGCGGTGAAGCCACGCAGACGGGAATTGTTTTGTTCGTTACCGGTGATGCTTCGATCGAAGCGGCCATGAAAAACGGCGGCATTACAAAAGTTCACCATGTTGATTATAAAACGACGACGGTTTTCTTCCTTTATACAAAACAGACAACCATTGTTTGGGGTGAATAATTTTTATTGCTTTTTGGAAAAGGACGGGAATTCCCGTCCTTTTTTGTTGACAAAAACTAAAAAATAACATATTGTGATTATATTCTGTTTACAGCCTTCGGGGGTGTCCCGAGGGCCTTTTTTTTATGCGGGAAAGAAATATGGTCAAGATCAAAATTCCTTATAAGTGGAAGCCCAGAAAATATCAGATGAATTTGTGGCATTATCTGGAAAACGGCGGAAAAAGAGCCGTGGCGGTTTGGCACAGAAGAGCCGGCAAAGACAGTTTGTCTTTGAACTGGACGGCGGTTGCGGCAATGCAGCGTGTGGGCGTTTACTGGCATATGCTGCCTTTGCAGACACAAGCGCGTAAAGTCGTGTGGGACGCAATTGACAAACAGGGCAGGCGCGTAATCGATCAGGTGTTTCCAAAGGCTTTGCGCAAGTCGATTAACGCGCAGGAAATGAAAATCGAACTGTTGAACGGGTCGATCTGGCAATGCGTCGGATCGGATAATTATAATTCTTTGGTCGGGGCTAATCCGGTCGGGGTTGTTTTTTCCGAATATTCGATCGCCGATCCGGCCGCATGGGATTTTATTCGTCCGATCCTGGCGGAAAATGACGGCTGGGCTTTGTTTATTTATACGCCGCGCGGGCGCAACCACGGATTAAAACTGTTTGAAACGGCAATGACCGCGCCGGAATGGTTCGTTGAAAAGCTGGGCGTTTCGGAAACAAAGGCTATTCCTTTGTCCGCCGTCGAAGCCGAACGCCGAGCGGGTATGGAAGACAGCATTATCCAACAGGAATTTTACTGTTCTTTTGATGCGGCGCTGAAAGGCAGCTATTACGGCATGCTGCTGAACGATTTGGAAAACGGCGGACGAATCTGTTCCGTGCCGCATGATCCGGCTTTACCCGTAACGACGGCATGGGACTTAGGGGTCGGGGACAGCACGGCTATCTGGTTTTATCAGATCAGCGGGGCGGAGGTGCTGATTGTCGATTATTACGAAGCCAGCGGCGTCGGGCTGGATCATTATGTCAAAGTATTAAAGGATAAGCCGTACGTTTATACAAACAACAATATTTTTCCGCATGATATTTGCGTACATGAACTGTCCAGCGGAAAAAGTCGTTTGGATATTCTGGCGGGGCTGGGAGTGCGCGGCCGTGTTCTGCCGCGTTCAAGCGTGGAAAGCGGTATCGCCGCGGTCCGCCTGCTGCTGCCCAGATGCCGGTTTGACAAGGAAAAGTGCGCCAAAGGGCTGGAGGCGCTGCGTCAGTATCAGCGCGCCTGGGACGACGTGCGCAAAGATTTTCAACCCAAGCCTTTGCATGACTGGACCAGCCATGCCGCGGACGCTTTCAGATATTTGGCTTTGGGAATAAAAGAAAACAAAAAAATAACGGACAGGCCGTATGCCGGCGCCGTCCGCGATTATAAAGACTATGATCCGCTGGCCTAATATCCCAGCGCTTTGTAAAAGCTGACGACAGCCTGATAAACGGCGCCGTTTCCCTGCGCCAGATTTGTCTGGGCCGTCAGCAGGTTTTGAAATATGCTTAACGTTTCGCTCAAAGAAATCAGGCCGGAGTCATATTGCGCCAGCGTCAGCGCCGAAATATCGCGCATTTTTTCCAAAGCGTTTCTTGTCGTTTGGTTTTTGGCAACCTGTTCGGAAACGGAAATCATGGCGTTTTTAATTTCCGCAACGGCGTTTAACACCGCGTTCTGATAAACCAGAGCCGCCTGCCGGGTCGCAGATTTTTCCATTTTTACCTGATTAAGCAGCGCTCCCCAATGAATCAAAGGCAGCGTTATGCCGGGCGTCAAAGTAAAAGTCCGGCTTTTATGATTGGGGAGTTTGGGCAGGTGGTCTGCCTGAAATCCGAACAGCCCGCTGAATGAAACGTTTGGGAATAATTCCGCCGTCGCTTTGCCGATCAGAGCGTTCTGCGCGATCAGATTTTGTTCGGCCTGACGCACGTCGGGACGGTTTCGCACGGTTTGCGCCGGAATCAGATACAAAGCGGACAAGTCGTATCTGAAGGAATCTCTGATTATGTTTTCGGAAGATTCTTCTAACAGCGTATTCAACTGTTCGGGCAGTTTTCCGGTCAGCAAAGTCAGGTTGTTTTTATAAGCGCCCAAAGCTGTTTTTAAATCCGGAATTTGTGATTTTATCGTTTCTTCGCTGTATTGGATATGGCGCAGATCAGATTGGCTGATCAATCCCGAATCGGCTTTGTCCGCTGCCAGCATGACGATTTTCCGTTGCAAAGACAGCGTTCTGTTTAACAGGCGCAGCTGTTCCTGCGCCAGACGCAGGCTGATATAATTATTGATGACTTCCGCTTTTAACGTGATGCGGACGTTGTCCAGGCCGGCGGCGGCGGATTCGGCCAGAGCGCGGGCGTTTTCCGTTGCCCGGCGGCCGGCTCCCCAAATGTCGAGTTCCCAGGCAACGTCCAGTCCGGCCTGATAATAGCTTTCTTTGAAAGCGGAAGACGTATTTTTCGACGGCTTTAATTTTGTGTATTCGCCGGCCAGATCAACGGTCGGGTAATACCGAACCCCTTGTATTTCCAGATTTAAGCGGGCCTGACGCAGTTTTTCGACGGCGCTTTTGACGGTCGGACTGTCCGCCAAAGCCATTTGAATCAATTCGTTTAACTGTTCGTCGCCGAACGCTTTGTGCCAATCGGCGTCAATGCCGGCGTCATTGTCGGGCGTGACGGATAAAGCCGCGTCGATTTGTTTGTCCGATACGGCGTCCGGCCGCTTGTAGTCGGGGCCGAGCGTACAGCCGAAAAGGGTACAGCTTATTAATAAAAGCGCTTTTTTATTCATGGCAGCCTCCGTCGGAAAATTTTTCCTTGATCGTTTCAAACAAAGCAAACAAAGACGGAATAAAGAATATGCCGACGAACGTCGCGGCAATCATGCCGTAAAACACGCTGGTGCCGATGGCGATCTGGCTGGCGGCGCCGGCGCCTTTGGCAATGATCATCGGGAAAACCCCAAGAATAAACGTCAGAGCCGTCATTAAAACGGCACGGAAACGTTCGGCGGCGCCTTTTTGCGACGCTTCCAGAATACTGGCGCCTTTATCCCGGTAATCTTTGGTAAATTCAACGATCAGAATAGCGTTCTTCGCCGCCAGGCCGATCAGCATAACCAGTCCCAGCTGGGCGTAAATGCTTAACGGCTGTCCCGTCAGGTATAATCCGGCCAAAGCGCCCAGAACCGCAAAAACGGTTGAAAACATGACGGAAAAAGCCAATAGCCAGCTTTCATACAGTGCGACTAAAAACAGATAGCAGAAAACCAGCGCCAGCATGATCAGAAAAACGGCCAATCCGGCGGCTTCGACTTCCTGTAAACTCAATCCTGTCCAGGCAATGCCGAAACCTTTAGGCAGGACGGTTTTCGCCGCCTGTTCCACCGCGGAAATTGCGCTACCCGTACTGACGCCTTCTGCCGCCTGCGCGATAATCGAAGCTTCGGTGTACTGGTTGTAACGGTAAATAATTTTCGGCGCCGTTACGGTGCGGACGGTCGCAAAGCTTTTGATTTGGATCAGGTTGCCCGTCGTGGATTTGACATACATGTTTTCAACGTCTTTTAAGCTTTTGCGGTAAGGTGCGTCGGCCTGTAAAATAACGCGGTTGATCTGGCCGTTTAACGTGATGTTGTTGATGTATGTTGATCCCAGCGTGCTTTGCAGCGTGGAAAATAAAGTGCCGACGGGAATATGGAACGATTCGAGCTTTGTCCTGTCAATGTCCAGATACAGGCTGGGGGCGTTTACCGTAAAGGTACTGAAAGCGTAAGCCAGTTCCGGCGATTGATTTAGATGCGTTAAAAATGCTCTCATGGTCTGATACAGTTCCTGCGGCGTTTTGGACATGTCCGTTGCCAACAGTTCTAATGACAAGCCGCTGCTTTTCCCGACGCCGGGAATGGAAGGCAGAGCAAAAAAGTCGGTCTGCGCTTCACCGTCGTCGGCAAATTCTTCGCTTAAGCGCGCTGTCAGGGCTTCAATGGATAAATCTTTTGCCGTGCGTTTTGACCAGTCTTCCAGTCCGACGACGCCCAGAGCAATATTTTCCCCCGCCGCGCTGAGCATGCTGTATCCCGCAACGCCGATGAAAAACTTAACGCCTTTTGTTTTCAGAATTTTTTGACTGGCTCTGCTTAGAAATTCTTCGGTGACTTTGATCGGCGTCGTGCTGGGCAGCTGAAAGTTCGCCAGGATCAGTCCCTGATCTTCTTCCGGCAGGAAAGACGTCGGCGTTTTGTCAAATCCTGCGCCGGCCGCGGCCAAAGCGCATAAAACGATAATCGTCGTTACAATCAGTCCTTTGGACAGCCAGCCGACGGCGGCGGTGTATTTTTCTTTGCAAAAATCAATAATGTCGTTAAACAGCCTGAAAAAACCGCGCGGTTCTTTATTCTTTTCGTTTTTTAAAAAGACGGCGCACAAGGCGGGGCTGAGCGTTAAAGCGTTAAAGGCGGAAAAGACAACTGCGGTCGCGATCGTAACGGCAAACTGCTGATAAATTTTTCCGGTAATGCCGGCCATTAATCCGACGGGAATAAAAATGGCCAGCAAAACGAAAGTCGTCGCGACAATCGCGCTGCCGATCTGCTGCATCGCTTTGACGGACGCGGAATACGAATCCATTTTTTCATAAGCCATAAGGTATTCGACGCGTTCCACGACGATAATCGCATCGTCAACGACCAGCCCGATCGCCAGAATCATGGCAAACAAAGTTAAAATATTGATATCGAATCCCAGCAGATAAATAACGGCGAAGGTGGCAATCAATGAAACGGGAATCGTAATCAAGGGAATCAGCGTCGTTTTTATGCGTTGCAGAAAAACAAACGTGACCAGAACGACCAGAGAAAACGTAATCGTCAGCGTTTCGATAATACTTTGAATTGACGCTTTGACGAACTTGGTGGAATCGTAGGCGATTTCAAATTCCATGTCTTCGGGAAAGCTTTCTTTTAACGAAGCGATTTCTTTTTCAACGTTTTTCATAATATCCAATGAATTTGAATTCGGCGTCTGGCTGAGCATCATGACAATGGCGGGCGAATTATCGAAAGCGGCGCTCATCGTATAGGTTTCCGCGCCCAGTTCGACTCTGGCGACGTCTTTTAATCGCACGATGCCGCCGTTCGCAGAAGTCGTGATGATAATGTCTTCAAAATCTTTAACGGAATCCAATAATCCTTTGGCGGTCAAAGACAGCATGACCGTCGCGCCGTCAGGCGTCGGGGCGGACGCGATTTCGCCGATAGAGGCCTGCGAGTTCTGCGACTGCACGGCTGAAACGATATCGTTGTTCGTCAGCCCCAAAGCGGCGGGTTTTTCCGTATTGACCCATAAACGCATGCTGTATTGCGGCGAATAAATCGTCACGTCGCCGATCCCCTGAATTCTGGCCAGAGGATTTTGAATGTTTTCATAGGCAAAGTTGCTTAAAAACAAATCGGAATAAGTACGTTTCGGCGAACGCAGCACCAGCATGGCCAGAATGTTTGACGACTGGGTTTTAATCGAAATGCCTTCTTCGTTAACGATGTCGGGCAGCTGAGAGGTGACCTGCTGAATTCTGTTTTCGACCTTAACCTGCGCAATATCGGGATCCGTTCCGATGTTGAACGTGATCGTCAGCGTATATTGTCCCGTATCCGTCGCCGTAGAAGACATATACAGCATGTCTTCCACCCCGTTGATCTGGTTTTCGATCGGCACGGCGACCGTATCAACCAAAACCTGCGCGTTTGCGCCGGGATAGTTTGTTTGAACGACGATCTGCGGGGGTGTGATCTGCGGGTATTGCGACACGGGCAAAACGGCAATGGCCAGCAGCCCCAGCAAAATCATGACGATGGAAACAACGCCTGCGAAACGGGGACGTTTGATAAAAAATGACGAAAACATGACCGCTTATCCTCCGTTTTCGGAAACGATGTTTAATCTGAAAGGCTGATTTTCTTTTAATACCGGCGCTTTTCCTTTCACCAGATATTCCTGCGGGCCGAATATGTTTTTAACAAGATAATCAGAATTCAGCGTATCCAGAATTTCGATTTTGCGGCGGCGGATTCCCTGCTTGTCCGCTACGGTGACAAAGCTGCCTTCCGCCGTCAGTTCAACATGATTTTGCGCGATCAGAACAATGTCTTTCAGCTCTTTTTCCAGATAGACGGTAACATAAGCGTTCGACAACAACATGTTGTCTTTGTTTTCAAAATTGACATAAACGGCGACGGAATTGGTCGGACGGTTTAAGGCGTTGTCCGCATACTGATAAACGCCTTGAGCCGGATAAATTTCTCCGTTGGCCAGTTGCAGTTTGATCTTTTCGCCGGCCAGCAGGTCGGACAGTCCGTTTTCGGAAATATTCTGAATGTAATCTTTGTCCGTAATCGAAAAAACAACCTGAATGGGCGAAGTCTGAATCACCGTCATTAAAGGCGTTCCCGCCGGCGAAACATAATCGCCTTTTGTCGGTTCGACAGTGCCGATCAGTCCTGAAATCGGGGCGCGAATAACGGTATAGTCATAATTGACTTTGGCCGCGGCCAGCTGTGCCTGCGCCTGGGCTAAAGCCGCTTTGGCCGACAGGTATTCGGCCTGCGCTTTGTCGCGGTCGGCCTGTGCGACGGCTTTGCTGCCCGCGGCTTGAATCCGCCGGTAATAAGTTTCCGCGTTTTCCAAAGCGGCTTCGGCCTGCATGACGCCCGCGCGCGCCAGATCCAGCTGCGCTTTGTATTCGCCTTGTTCCAAAATCATCAACAGCTGGCCTTCACGAACGAACTGACCGCTCTGCACAAATATTTTTTCAACAAAACCGCTGATAAACGGCAGAACGTCAACCGAGTGAACCGGCGTGACATAACCGATATATTTTTTGCTTAACGTAACAGACTGCGGCGTAAAAGGCGCAACGCTGACAGAAACGGCCGCCTGCTGTTGCGGCGCGGCCGGTTCCGAATCGATTCGCCGCCGTTTCAGGGAAATAATTTCAAAGCTGAGAAAAATAACTAAAACAATCAGAATAACCAAGACGGCATAATGCGCCGCAAATGATTTTTTTTCAGTTTCGTTTGCCATGTCGTAATCCTGTTTTCAGTCAAAATAAACAGAATCACAATGCGTTTGACGTGTGAAAAAAGTAAGCTGGGTTTTGTGTTATAGCTTTAGGTAAAGCGAAAAACTAAAACCATTTTTTTATTTCGTTTAATTCTTTTTCGCTTTGGTACGGCGTGTTGATGATCATGATCCCGCTGCCGGTCATGCCTTCGGCGACGCCGGCAAAACGGACTTCGCCGTGATAAAGTTTGGGCAGTCCGGCGCTTAACAGCTTTTCGGTCATTGAACGGTGCAGCCCTTCCTTTAATATCGGATACCACAGGAAAATTACGCCTTGCTCCCATTTTTTGTGCAGTTTTAAAATAAAGTTTGCCGCTTTGTCATATTCGGTTTTGACTTCGTAACTGGGGTCGATGACCAAAATGCCCCGGCGCGGCTGCGGCGGGCACAAAGCCAGACCGCCTTCATAGCCGTCGCGGTGATGCAGATGCGTGTTCGGATAACGCATCAGTCTGTACAGCGCTTGATATTCCCGCGGGTGCAGTTCCATAAGGTGCAGCGTATCCGTCGGACGGAGCAAAGCTTCGGCGATAAAAGGGGAACCGGCGTAAATGTTTTTGCCGATTTCCCGTTCAATCCGTTTTTCCAGTTCAAAATACGGGTGATCCTTTGTTTGTTTTAATCCGGCCATTTTCAGAAAACCGTGCGCGGCTTCGCCCGTTTTCAACGCCTCGTCGCAGGAAAGGTCGTATACGCCGCGTCCGGCATGCGTTTCCAGATAACTCAGCGGTTTGTCCTTTTGCGTTAAATGCCGCAAAATAACGCACAAAGACGCATGTTTGTGGACGTCGGCCGGATTGCCGGCATGATAAATGTGCTGATAGGACAGCATGTTGATTTCCCCCGTGTGATATTGACAGGCCAGTATAAAGGCGCGCCGGCGGCTTTACCAGATAAATTTGCTTTTGTTTCTGTCGTGTTGCGCTATACTGATAAAAATTTTTGTTTTTTTAAGGTAAAAGGTTCTTTTATGCCGAAAATTTCCGTTCTCTTTCCCGTTTACAATACGCCGGAACCGTTTTTGCGCGAGGCGGTTGAAAGTATTCTGAATCAGACTTTTCCCGATTTTGAACTGATCGTCGTCAATGACGCGTCGCCGGACGAAAACGTTGAAAAGGTTGTTTTGTCTTATCATGACGACCGGATCAGATATTACCGCAATGAAAAAAATCTGGGCATTTCTCCGACGCGTAACAAACTGATTGATCTGGCGCAGGGTGAATATCTGGCCGTTATGGATCACGACGATATTTCTTTGCCCGAACGGTTTGAAAAACAGGTCGCCTTTTTAGACGCGCACCCTGACGTCGGTCTTGTCGGCACGGCGCATTGGGAAGAACCGGCCCATAAACTGATTACTCACCCGCTGAACAACGATGAAATCGAAGAAGCGCTGATGTATGACTGCCCTCTGATTCACCCCTCTGTCATGATGCGCAGAAGCGTTTTGATGCAAACGGGCGTGCGTTACGATAAAAATTATTTTCCGACGGAAGATTATAACCTTTATCTGCACCTGATCGGCAAGACGAAATTTGCCAATCTGCCCGAAGTTCTGTTCTGTTACCGCAAGCATGACAGCAACACGACGAACAAAGAAACCAAACGGATCCGGGCAATAGAGCGTAACGTTTTTGCTTTTTTGCGCAGCGAACACCCCGATTTATGGCGCAAAGCCTGGGTCAAACATCTGCAGGTCAAAAAAATCAAGCTGTTCGGTATTCCCGTTTTGAAAATCAAAACGTTTCAGACAACGACAAAATATTACCTGTTCGGCTTTATTCCCTTTATGACCGTTTATACCAAGCTGTCCGATAAGGTAAAATTATAACGCCTAGAATTTAAAATAAATAAACGGCGTATACGTATTGGACGCGATTTGTGTCAGGCAAAGGACGAATAATATGATCAGCCATACATTTAACAGGTTTTGGCGTTTGGTTTTTAACATGTTTTCGGCTATCGGCATGGCGAATATGACTGCTATGGCAAAAACGGCCGTTTCTAATCGGTCGACATACCAGCTGTAAGCCGCGTATATATCTGCTTTTCCGCCTAATCCGGCCATTCGTTTGATAAAATCAAACCCGTATTGCAAATCGGGCGCGCGGAATAATACCCATGCCGCGTTGACAACTGCCAAAGTATAAATATGTTGCAGCGTTTTGAGCGCTTTGGACGGCGTTTCCTTATAAAAGCCGGTCAACTTTTCAAAAATGATGAAAAAGCCGTGCACCATACCCCAGACAATAAAGTTCCAACTGGCGCCATGCCACAGCCCTGTCGCAAAAAACACGACCAGCAGATTAAAAATATGCCTTTTTTTACTGACTCGGTTTCCGCCCAGAGGAATATACAAATATTCCTTAAACCACGTCGATAATGAAATATGCCAGCGTCGCCAAAATTCCGTAATTGATTTTGAAATATAGGGGTAATTAAAGTTTTCAGGGACTTTGAAGCCGAATATCAGGCTAAGGCCGATCGCCATATCGGAATATCCGGCAAAATCGTAATAAAGCTGCAATGTATAAAAAACAGAGCCTGTCCACGCGGTAAACGTATCAAATTCCGTCACGGGCAGTTGGAAAATTTTATCAGCGCTGGCGCCCAGAATATCAGCGATCAACAATTTTTTTGAAAGCCCGATAATGAAACGGCGTACTCCGTTCAACGTATTGTCAAACGTGTGCGAACGTTGATCAAGTTGGTTGACCATTTCATGATATTTAACGATCGGCCCGGAAGTAATTTGAGTGAACACAATGATGTACAACGCCAGTTGATAAATGTCGTTTTGCGCTTTTACATCGCGGCGGCAGACGTCAATGATATAAGAAACGGCGCGGAACGTATAAAAAGATATGCCCAGCGGCAGCGCCAGATTTAATAATTCCGTATCGCCGTCAATCAACGTATTGACATTTGCGATGAAAAAATCGGCGTATTTAAAACAGATTAAAAAGGACAGCTGTAAACAAATCGTTGCGGTGGCGATGATACGGCGACAGGAATATTTTTCCAATGCCCGCCCGCCGAAATAAGTAATCAGCACCATTGCCGGCAGCAAAGCCAGGAAGCGCGGTTCGGCCCAAGCGTAAAAGAGAACGCTTGCGGTCAAAAGAACGGCGTTTTTATGCGAGGCGGCCAGATAATACACCGCCAAAACTGCGGGCAAGAAAACGGATAAAAAGGTAATAGATGAAAAAGACATGTAAATATTCCCGTTAATATAAATACAACAGCTGATTCATAACGTTGGAATGGATAACGTAAACGAAAATGTCCGGGCGGTACGTGTCGACGGCTTTTGTCAGCCAATCCATTCTCAGCCCGCCTTCTTCGTTGGCTTCCAACCAGCGAGAATCCGCAAAGGTTGCCGGAAAAAACAGCTGAAGCGTTTCGGAAAACGAATTTCCGCTGAACAATATTTTCTTTTTAAATCCGGATTTGTTTTTAAAATCAAAAGAACGCTTGTTCGCGGTATTTCTGGTTCTTTCTAATTCTTTGGGGTGAAACAAAGGGTACTGCGCGTCAAAAAAACGATCGTCCCGCAAAGCCAGCCGGGTATAACTGGAACCGGCATAAAAAATGCTGAAAGGATCAAGCTTCATAAATTTGTTTTTTTCAACGATGAAATCGCTTTGCCCTAAAATGGGAACAGCGGGAAAATCTTTTTTGATTTCTGCCATAAATGCCTGATAGCCGATCAATGCCCCGTAATGCGTCCAATGATGGTCTGTTTTGTAAAAAACATAATCGTTTTCCTTGGCGTCCAAAAGCGCTTGGCGCAGGTAAATAAACTGCCGCCCGCCCTTTTTTTGAAAGTATTGATGCAAATCGATGATGCCATCTGATTTGTTTAAAAAACGAATGTTGTATTCGGGGTAAATTTCACCTTTGGGCGGAACGACCATGAAATAAAATCGGACGCCTTTTTCATCAAAATACTGTCCAAGACGTTGCAGGTTTTGATAAATTCTTTCTTTTTGAGCTTCTGTATATGCCGGCACTGGCTGCATTTCGCCGAAATCGAAAATCCAGTGGTTTTTGGCGACGTATAATTCCAATCCTGCCCACGTCTTTTTATATTGTTGTTGGATTTTTTGAAACAAGCGTGCCTGCTTTTCAATCATTTCTTCGCGCATGAAAAAATGGTCGTTCAGCCATTTATCGAATTCGCGGCTCCAGGCCGTATTGAAACCGTCTGCGGAAATCAAGCGGGGCAGTCGGGCCAAAGTTCTGTTTTCTTGAACCGATACTTCGGCGTCCGAGGTATTAACAACGGCGGACAGGCATAATCCGAAAAAAACAATCAAAAATAAAAGATTGCCTTTTTTCTGATCATTCCACGTAAACCGGACTAAAAACCGGGCGGCAGGCCATGCCGCAGCGGCAGACAGGCAAATAACGGAAAATAAAATTAAAAAATCGATTTCGCGTTTTTTAGGGTGATGCGATCGGAATTTAAACGTTAAATCAATAGATTGTCCGGCATCGGCAGGTAGGTCATAAATAAATGGCGCGGCCTGCCAGACAGATTTTTTGCCCGCGATTTTTTTGCCGTTGATTTTAATGTCCTTGAAATCCGCAATGCGTTTAGTATTGTTTTTATCCGCAGAGCTAAAAGCGAATTTTAACGTACCCGGCTGGTCGGCGGTTAATTTGATACGGGCTTTTTTCCACAAAAGCCCCGGACGCAGGCGCATATTTTGACTTTCCTGACGCTGGATCCCCTTTGTTTCAACGACATTAAAGCTGCCTGAAACCGTTACGGACGCATTTTTGTTAAATAAGCTTTCCCAGACGTTGCTTTTTAAATACAACGGATAGCATAAGTAAATGAAAAAAAAGGATAAAAGTAACCAAATAAATTTTTTGTTTTGATCCATAAAAAAATCCCCGATGACCGCTTTTAAAGCGGTCGGGGAGTAGAAAAATCAGCTATACTTGATCCTTACGGTCTTTAGAGGAGGAAGCCTCTTGGACATACACCGAAAGCTCCCCGACCTCGATTAAGAGTTCGGGGATATTTTCCGTGTTTGCTATACGCAAAACGGTAACGACGCATATCTGCGCCGGTATAGCTGAAGAGTTTTTCTAGGACTCCGCGCCCGCTAAGGCACTGATTTATACAAGCAAATCTTGTATAAATATGCGTTTAGGCTATAAAAAAATAGAAATTAAAACAAGCTTAAAAGATAAAAATCACAAAACGCTTGAATAATCTCTTTATTTATTACATAATGTTATTATTTAAAGAGGTAAAATCATGCAGGAAAAAACAAGCGTTTCAAAAGCGCGGCGCAAAAAAACGGCGCCGGACAGTTCTTTTTCGTCCGAAGAAATGAGCCGGTATCTGATTTCAACGGTTAAAGAAGTCATTGAAGTGTCCCGTCGCCCGGTTCCCGTTTTGGATAAAAACGGCGCGCCGACGGGGGCTGTCGAATATCAGTCGGCAACAGTGTTAAAAGCGTGTGAATTGATGGCCAAGCTGATGGGATCCATCAAGGAAACGGACGCCAAAGGCGTATCGGTTCAGATCGTGTCTTACCGCGACGCTTCGTCATCGGACGAAACGTCGTCGGGATCGTAGTCTTTGAACAGGAATTCCGCTTCCGATCCTTTGATTTTCGGGTTGCGGTCAATATAATCATACGCGGTTTTATGAAAAATATCTTCGATGTCCTGATCGGCGCCGTTGTTAAGCAAAGTAATGATAACGTCGGGATTTGGATTATAACGCACGGCGAAAAACAAAGCGGTCTGCCCTGTGTCTGGCGTGCGTGCGTTAACTTCGGCGCCGCTTTTGATCAGTGCGAAAATAACGGCGGGGCGCGGATTGTGCATTGCGGCCAGCATTAAAACGCTGCGCCCCTGTTCGTCGCGGGAATTTACGTTGGCGCCGTTTTGAATCAACGTGCCGATCGCATATTCGTCAACCGTTTTTTGTGCAGCAGCCTTAATCAGCGGCGTAAAGCCCGCCGTCTGCGCCGCGGCATGGAAACTGAAAGCAAGAAAAAACGCGAAAGCGTTGAAAAGTTTCATTCAATACCTGACAAAAAAAGCCCGTATAACGGGCTTTCTTTCTGTAAAACAGGCGGATTAACGCATTTTTGTTTCTTTGAAAACGACGTGTTTGCGCGCTTTCGGATCATACTTTTTCAACTGTAATTTTTCCGTCTTTGTGCGCGGGTTTTTT
>ENA-ORPH01001429-ORPH01001429.1-human-gut-metagenome-genome-assembly--contig:-NODE-1429-length-22986-cov-7.511578_pt1 | contig 22986 bp, 19 predicted proteins | sample MGYA00242142_ERZ509074 | MGnify/ENA primary metagenome ERZ509074 (study PRJEB26280, sample SAMEA2338724) | human gut metagenome | biome: human gut; feature: human-associated habitat; material: faeces...
TTCGGGCGTTTGTATAGGCTTTTTTGAGAAACTCCGAACTTTCTTGCCATTTTGTAACCTGAAATGTGGTCTGTGCAACTGCAAACAGGGGTTTTTGCGGGTCAGAGGGGCCTTTCCATGCCTTCAACTCGGCCAGATCGGCAAAAACGAACACCTCTCCGCGGGTGTGGCCCACGATCCCCTGCACCTCTGGATGGGTCTTGTCGCCTGCCACCAGCAGCACTGCCCCCGCCTTTTCGGCCTCGGCGGCAATGCGCTGGATCTTCTGCACGAAGGGACAGGTGGCATCATGGTAGGTGATGCCGCGCGCATCCAGCTCGTCGTACACGGTGCGCGGCACGCCGTGACTGCGGATGACCACCTCGTACCCGGCGGGCACATCGGCGATGGCATCCGCCACAAGGGCACCCTTTTTCTGCATATCCTCCACAGCCTGCGGGTTATGGATCAGCGGGCCGAGGGTGGCCACCTTGCAGCCTTCGTTCAGCAGGCCATAGGTCAGGTCCACCGCCCGCTTGACACCAAAGCAGAACCCCGCCGTTTTGGCAACTCGGATCTCCATCTTTTACGCCCCCATCTTTTCCCACGCATCCAGCAGGGCCTGCTTGTTGGCACGCAGCTTTTTGGTGTCGCGGCGGCTCTCCATGGCAAACTGCTCTGCAGGCATCGGCTCGCCGTAGATCACCCGTACTTTGCAGAACAGGTGCATTTTTCCATCCGGCGTATCGTACAGGATGCGGCAGGGCACTACGTCCACCCCGGCCCCCGCCGCAATGACGAACAGTCCGCTCTTGGGCGGCAGAAGCTTCCCGTCCTTTTCGCGGGTTCCCTCCGGGAAGATGAGCAGTGTTTCGCCGTTTCTGCACTTTTCTACGGTCTGCTCAATGGCAGCCATTTCATCCTTTGTGCCGCGCACGCACACCGCGCCGCAGCACCGGAAGAACCATGTCAGGAAGCCGTTGATCTCGAACAGTTCCTTCTTGGCAAATACGACCATCCGCCTGCTCCACCGGGTGACCACGATGAACACCGGGTCGATGGCGGAGACATGGGTGGGCGCAAGGATGCAGCCTTTGGTCTGCACCTTTTTCAGGTTTTCGCGCCCCTCTACATGGATGCGGAAACCGATATGCCACAAAAGCCACGCAAAGGGCACTAAGATGTAATATAATATCATTTTATCGTTTTATTCACTTTCTCCGCAATGATCTTCTTCATTGCAGCAAGGCTCTGTTCAAAATCCAGCTCCGAAGTGTCCAGCAGCACGGCATCGTCCGCCTGCTTCAGGGGTGCAGCGGCACGGTGGGTGTCCTGATAGTCCCGCTGCTTCACGTCGGCCAGCACCTCTTCATAGGGAGTATCGATGCCTTTGGCCTGATACTCTTTCCACCTGCGTGTGGCGCGGGCTTCCGGCGTGGCGGTGAGGAAGATCTTCACCGTGGCATCCGGCAGCACCACCGTGCCGATGTCGCGGCCGTCCATCAGCACGTCCTGCTTTTTGGCCATATCCCGCTGCAGTTCCAGCAGAAAGGCGCGCACAGTCGGGTTTGCGCCCACGGCAGAGGCAGCCATACCTGCGGCCTCGGTGCGGATGGCGGTGCTCACATCCTCTTCCTTTAAATAAATGTGCTGCTCCCCCTCAATGGAGGCCAGCCGCAGCTCGATCTGGGGAAGCAGCGCGTTCACTGCGTCGTTCTCCTTAGGGTCCTTGCCTGCGCGCAGGGCATACAGGCCGATGGCGCGGTACATGGCACCGGTATCCACATAAATATAGCCCATTTCAGCCGCCAAACGGCGTGCCAGCGTAGATTTGCCTGCACCTGCAGGCCCGTCGATCGCAACAGATACCATGTTGTATCTCTCCTTTTTAAACTGAACAATTTAAAATGGCCTCCGCATTCGCTGTGGCCATCTTCAGCGGAAAATCATTTTAATATTTTTGCGCTCTGCGGAGCGCTCCAAACACATTTTCACCGGATAGGGTCGTAACGGAGAACTGTATTGCTGCTCGTTCCCTTTGGGAACAGTTGCGCAGTGGTCTGTGAGACTATCCCGGCAACAACCCTTTTTGTGAAAACGTATTTTGAAAACGACCGCAGTCGTTTTCAAAATACAAATCAAAAAAATCTATTCCTATAAATATGCCCAGAGCAGCGCGGAGGGCATTTAAAATTGTTTTATCTGTAATTACAGATTATTTGCAAATGCCTGTGCAGTGCAGAAGGCGATCTGCAGGTTGTAGCCGCCGGTATAGGCATCCACATCCAGCACTTCGCCTGCAAAGTAAAGGCCCAGCGCCTTTTTGCTCTGCATGGTTTTGGGGTCCACCTCCCGCACGGACACGCCGCCGCTGGTGATCACCGCGTGGGCCAGATCGCCCCGGGCATCAATGGACACCCGCCAGTGCTTCATCAGCTGCACCAGCTCCCTCTTCTGCTCCCGGGTGATCTGGTTTGCCTTGGTAGCCGGGTCGATGCCCCAGCGCGCCACCATCACCGGCTGCATACTGGACGGCAAAAGCTTTACCAGCGCGCCCTGCGCCGCATGGTTTGCCAGCAGGGCAAAATCCCGCGTGATGCGGTCGTAAAGCTGCTCCTCGCTGAGGGCTGGCTTGAGGTCGATCTCCGCATGATACTTGTGTTTTTTCATGTCGCCCAGATGGCTGGATGCGCTCAAAGTCAGCGGGCCGCTGATGCCAAAATGAGTGAACAGCATTTCGCCCTGCTCGTCAAAAATGGCCTTGTTGTCCTCGAACAGGGTCAGGGTGACGTTTTTCAGCGCCAAGCCCATCATCTTTTTGCAGTCCGCGTCATGGCTCACAAGACTGACCAGACTGGGCACCGGCTCGATGAGGGTGTGCCCGGCCTGCTGGGCCAGTTTGTAGCCGTCGCCGGTAGAGCCGGTGGTGGGGTAGCTCACGCCGCCGGTGGCCACCAGCACGGCATCCGCCCGGTACTCCCGGCCGGAGGTGCCCCGCACACCGATGCACCGCAGTGCCGGGCCTGCCTTTTTCTTTTTGGGGTGGCGCGGGTTTTCCGGTGCGGCGGGAGCTGCTTCCGGCTCCGGTGTTACCTCTTCCAGCAGCAGCTTTTTTGCGCCGTCATGGACGATGTCGGCGTCCTGCGCATAGCGCAAAAGAGCCTGCCGGATCTCTTCGGCCTTGTCCGACACCGGAAACACCCGGCGTCCGCGCTCCACCTTCAGCTCCACGCCAAGGCCCTCGAACAGTTCCATGGTCTTTGCCGGTGGAAAGGCCCCCAGCGACGAATACAGAAAGCGCGGGTTCGTGCGCACATGGCGTAGAAATTCCTCTGCCGGGCAGTCGTTGGTCACATTGCAGCGGCCCTTGCCGGTGACAAGGATCTTCTGGCCGGGCTTATCCATGTGTTCCAGCACCGTCACCTGATGCCCCTGCCGCACGGCGGCACCCGCCGCCATCAGTCCTGCCGCGCCTGCGCCGACGATCAATACTTTCGCCATCCGTTTTCTCTCCCATCGCCTAATAATACGAGTATATCATACCAGAATCGACACGCAAAAGCAATGTTCTGCCGTATTTCTGCCAATTACAACAGCTGGGCAAGGATGCTGTTCTGCACGATGAGACCCGCCGGGGTCAGGGCAAGGGTGCGGCCGTCAAAGCTTGCATAGCCCGCCCGGACGCAGTTTTGCACAAAGGCCAGCTGTGCGGTGGAAAATTCTTTCCCGTAAAGTTTTTTGTATGCATCCAGCGAAAGGCCTTTGCGCAGACGCAGCTGTAAAATAAGGTAGTCCTCTGCGCCGCAGCTGCCGTCCATCACCGGGGCGGCGGCATCGTTCAGGAAAGCGGCGGTGTCCGGCGGGTAGTAGAACCGTCTGCCGCCCATGCAGGAGTGCGCCGCCGGGCCAAGGCCCAGATAGTCGCCGCAGTCCCAGTAAATGAGGTTGTGTCTGCCCTCATAGCCGGGCTTTGCAAAGTTGGAGATCTCGTACTGTTTGTAGCCGTGGTGTTCCAGCTGTTCCACTGCATAAAGGTAAAAATCGGCGGCTTCATCGCCGGTGGGCAGGCCTTCGGGCGGATGTTTACCAAAGGCCGAATCCGGCTCGATCTTCAGCAGATATGCCGAAATATGGGTAGCCCCACCACCCTCGATCAGTTCCAGCGTTTCGTCAAACTCAGCTTCGGTGTAGTGGGGCAGTGCCAGCATGATGTCGCCGCTGATGTTCGCAAAGCCTGCCCGCCGGGCGGCGGCAAAGGCAGCCCGCGCCTGCTTTGCTGTATGCGGTCTGCCCAGCGTGCGCAGCTGGGTATCCCGGGCAGACTGCACCCCGAAAGAGATGCGGTTCACGCCCGCCTCCCGGAAGCCTGCAAGGCTTTCTTCCGTCACCGTCTCCGGGTTTGCTTCCAGTGTGATCTCGGCCCCCGGCATCGGCCGGGCCGCATCGATCAGCCGTTTTGCCTGCTCCGGGCGCAGCAGGCTGGGCGTGCCGCCGCCAAAATAAAGGGTGTCCGGCTGCAGAGGTGCTTCCGGCGCAAAGCGGGAAAGCTCCCGCAAAAGAGCATCCACATAAGCTTCCGGTACGCCGCGCTCACCGGGATGGGAATAGAAATCGCAGTACCTGCATTTGGAAAAACAGTAGGGTATGTGTAAATAAAGCCCAAGAGACATACAATATCACAGCCTTTTTCATGAAACGTTCATTTCTATGCAGTATACTATATTCCGTAGACTGGAGCAAGGAAAAAGTGTTCCGGCAGAAAGAGACTGGAGGAGTCCCATATGGATTACAATTACAATGGTTACGATCGAGGCTACACGGAGCCTGCCATGACCTCGGCTGACTATATGAACCGCACCTACCGCTGGATGGCGGTAGGCCTGCTCATCACCTTTGCAGCGGCGTTCGTTACAGCCGCTACCCCGCTGCTGTACGTCGTCAACTCGCTGTATCTGGTGTTCACCATCGCAGAGCTGGTGCTGGTGTATGTGCTCAGCTCCCGCGTGCAGAACATGTCGGTGGGCGGTGCAAGAGCCACCTTCTTTGCCTATGCACTGCTCAACGGCATGGTGCTGAGCTACTACTTCCTGATATTTGATCTGGGCACTCTGGTGCTGGCCTTCCTTGCCACCTCGCTGTACTTCGGCTTGATGGCGGTCTACGGCACTACTACCCACAAGGATCTGTCCGGCTGGGGTCCCAAGCTGATGATGGGCCTGTTCGCGCTCATCATCACCGGCTTTGTGGGCATGCTGTTCGGCATGAGCTTCCTCACCACGGTGCTGTACAGCGCTGTCGGTCTGGTGGTGTTCATGCTGCTGACCGCCTACGACACCCAGAAGCTGAGCCAGATGTTCTCCTACTACGCCTATGACGGTGAGCTGGCCGAGAAGGCTTCCATTTACGGTGCACTGACGTTGTATCTGGACTTCATCAACATCTTCCTGTATGTTGTGCGCCTGCTGGGCATGAACAGCCGCCGCCGCAACTGATTATTGATCCGCAAAGGCTCTCCCGAAAAGGGAGGGCCTTTTTGTTTGGTAATATCATTTAGAATATCCTCCGCTTCGCTCTGGGTATCAACACAGAAGGCCACAGAGGGAAGATGCATTTTCCGGCTGCGGCCCTTCCCCTGAAAGTGCAGCCCAGCCAGACCCGCAGGTCTGGCTAGGCTGCTATATTACAAAATATCATTTCCTCTAAATATGCCCAGAGCAACGCGGAGGGCATTTAAATAAAAGAATGCATAAAACCCGCCCTGCTGTCCCACACTAAGCCCAGAAGCAATGCGTACACAATGCAGCAGATGGGAGTAACGACAATGGAGCAGATCAAAAAATTTTTGCGCAGCAGGGGCTTTACACTGGCACTGCTGGCCTGTCTCGTCGCAGCCGCAGCGGCGGGCGTGTGGGCAGTGCGCACCGTGCGGGATGAACTGAAAAAGAGCTACGACGACCTGACGACCCCGCAGGAAGAACCTGCACCGGAGCCGCAGCTCACCCTTGACCCACAGGAGGACGATGTATGGCAGCAGCCCGTGACCGACGCCGCAGAATCTGCGGCAAATGTACCCAAGCCCGCATCCTCTGCGTCCTCTTCTGGGGCGCAGTCTGGCTCTGGTTTGGTGCACGAACCCTCCGCACTGCAGGGCGCATCCTCGCCTGCCAGCAGTTCAGCTGCGCCTGCCTCCACGCAGCCCGTCTCGGGCAGGGTCTTGAACGCCTACAGCGGCGATGAGCTGGTGTACAGCAGCACCCTTGGCGACTGGCGCACCCACAACGGTGTGGACTACGCCTGTGCGCAGGATGCACAGGTGTGTGCTCCCGCCGCCGGTAAGGTGACCGCCGTGGACACCGATGGCCGCTGGGGCAGTGTGGTGTGCATCGAGGACAGCGCCGGGCACCTGTGGCGGGTGTGCGGCACAGCCGACCCCACGGTGCAGACCGGCGATGAAGTGAGTGTGGGCCAGATACTTGGCCGTGCAGGCAGCATTCCCAACGAATGCGCCGAGGAGACGCATATCCATCTGGAAGTACTGCAGGGTGAGCAGTACCTTGACCCGGCAAAGCTGCTGAACTGACGCAGTTTGCCGTATCCCCTGCGTATTTTTCAGTAAAATATTCCAAGCAGCAAAAAATCGGAAAGGCCGTTCTGGTCTTTCCGATTTTTCATTCTATAGGATCGATGCAGGCTCAGGCATTTTCCAGCTCAACCACCGGCCAGCCCAGAAGGCGGATGGCTTCGCGGTCGTGGGTAGCCAGCAAGACAGGCTTTTCTCCGCAGCGCTCCCGCAGCAGCGCCGCAGCAGCGGCAAGGGTGTCCGGGTCCATGCCGGTAAAGGGTTCGTCTAACAGCAGCGTATCGCTGGCGGCCCACAAAGCCCGCAGCAGAGCCGTGCGTCGCTTCTGTCCGCCGGAAAGCCGTGCTGCAGGCAGGGCCAATGCGGCAGCATCCATGCCAAACTGTTGAAAATCTTTTATGATTTGCTCCTTGTATTGTTCTGCACTGCCGGGCAATACCAGCGTCACGTTCTGCACAGCTGTCAGCTGCGGGCAGAGCCGGTCTTCCTGAAACACTGCTGCCACCCGGCCAACGCCCTGTACTATGCCAGAAGTGGGTTCTTCCAGCCCCATGAGGATGCGCAGCAATGTGGTCTTGCCCCAGCCGCTGGGTGCCCACAGCACCGCCGGGCCTTTCACCGTGAGGCATAGATCCCGGAAAAGCGTTTTCTTCCCGAACTGTTTTGTCAGATGCTCGATGGTCAGCATTGCGGCACCTCCCCGGTCACGGCGCGGGTCACGCAGTCCAGAAGCAGCAGGAACAGCTTTTCAAACCCGGCGCTGAGCAGGATGATCACAAACGTCCATGCGAACAGCTCCCCGGTGGAAAGGGTGATCTTGGCCCGGTAGAGTGCATCGCCGATGCTGCCATTGGGCAGGCCGATCACCTCAGCGGCAACGCCGCTCTTCCAGCAGATACCAAGGGCCACGCTGCATCCCTGCCGGAAGGCCGGCAGCATCGCAGGCAGCCACACCGCCCGCAGCCGTCGGCCCAGCGGCAGGCGAAACACCTTCGTCATCTCCAACAGCTGTGGGTCTGCGCTCTGGATGCCGGTGCGCACCGCACCGTACAGCACGGGCAGCACCATTAAAAAGCTGATGAGCACCGAAAGCGATGCCCCCCGCACCCACACCAGCGCCAGAATGATAAAGCTTGCCACCGGCGTGGCTTTGACCAGCTGCAGCACCGGAGCAAGCAGCACATCTGCCGTGTGCCACGCCTGTGCGGCCACAGCCAGCACGATGCTTACGGCCACGCCCAGCCCAAAACCCAGCAGAATGCGCCCGGAGCTGAAACCCACCCGCTGCCAGAACTCTGCCTGCGGCAAAAGCTGCAAAAGAGTGCGCACCGCCTGCACCGGCGAGACCAGAAACACCTCCTGTCCCACCGCCATGGCGGCACACTGCCACACCGCCAGCCAGAAGGCCGCAGCGCCCAGCCGCTGAAAAAATTGTTTATGTCGCTTCATAAACTTACCTGCTCCTGATTACAAATAAATGCAGGACGGCAGGATGTTTCTTCAGCGAATGATCCGAGGATAGGACCCTGTTGCCATAAGGCAACAGGGCGGGAACTGGAAGCCCCGAATTTCGCGGAGAAAGCGCCCTGATGGCCTGCTCAGTTCTACATTATACATTATAATACCATATCTCTTTCCAAACGCCAATGACCCGTGCATCATGATGCATAAGAGCTTATCATGCCTGTCATTACTTTTCTTCATGTTTTTCTTTCTTGACATGAAATGCATAAAACGATAAACTGAACTGTATAAATCACTGTCATCTTTGATGCAGGAAAGAAATGAGGTGTCTGTCCTATGCAGAAGCTCTCCGGCAAAAGCCTGCTTTTGGTCAGTTTTACGCTATTTTCCATGTTTTTCGGAGCCGGGAACCTGATTTTCCCGCCGCATCTGGGCGCACAGGCCGGTACCAGCCTCTGGCCTGCCTTTGCGGGCCTTGCCGTCAGCGCCGTCGGCCTGCCCATTGCGGGCGTGGTGGCTGTGGCACGGGCAGGCGGTCTGGATAAGCTTGCCGGCCGGGTGCATCCGGTGTTCGCCATGGTGTTCACCATTCTGGTGTATCTTTCCATCGGGCCCTGCCTTGCCATCCCCCGCACCGCCAGTACCTCCTTCCAGATGCTGGTGCCGCTGATAGGCGGCGGTACCGGGCTGCAGCTGGCCTACTCGGTGCTGTTTTTTACAGCGGCCTTTCTGGTGGCGCTGCGGCCGGAAAAGCTTACCGACTGGCTGGGCCGCATCCTCTGCCCCTGCCTGATCGTGCTCATCGTGGTGCTGTTTGCCGGGTGTCTCATCCATCCGCTGGCGGCACACTACGGCACACCCAGCGCAGAGTACGCAGCCCTGCCCGCTGTGCAGGGCATCCTGTACGGCTACCAGACCATGGACACGCTGGCCGGGCTGAATTTTGGCGCGGTCATCGCCCTGAACATCCGCGCCCGGGGTGTCACAGAAAGCCGTGCCGTGGAGGGCGGCACCATCCGGGCCGGTTTTATTGCAGGCGGGCTGATGCTGGTGGTCTACGCCATGCTGGGCCACGCCGGGGCCGAGACCGGCACGGTGTATCCGGGCCTTGCCACCGGTGCCGAGGTGCTCACCGCTCTGGCACAGCAGCTGTTCGGCCGGGCGGGCCTTGTGCTTATTGCGGCCATTTTTGTGATCGCATGCTTCAACACCTGCGTGGGCCTGATCGCCTGCGTGGGGCAGTATTTTCATCAGCTTCTGCCCCACATCCCCTACCCTGCCCTTGCCGCTTTTTTTGCTGTGGCCAGTATGCTGGTATCGAACCTCGGCCTTGCTGCCATCATCCGGCTGTCCACTCCAGTGCTGAACGCCATTTATCCCGCAGCCATCGTGCTGATCCTGCTTTCCTTTATGCCGGGCCTTGAAAAGCACCGGGCGGTGTATCCGCTGTGCATGGGCCTGACCGCCCTGCAGAGCATCGCCGCTGCGCTGCCGCTGGGGGCAGTATCTGCCGCCGCCAACGCTCTGCCGCTGGGCAGCATGGGCTTTGGCTGGGTACTGCCTGCGCTGGCCGGGCTTGCAGGCGGGCTGCTTTTAAACAAATCTGATCTGCAATAAAATAACCTGAAAGGCCCGGTTCCCATGTTACAGGGAGCCGGGCCTTTGCTATTTACTGCAGTTTTTTGCGTTTTTCGTAGTCGTTCAGGGCGGCAAGCGCTTCCTTTGCCATGGGCACCAAAGCTATCATGTTGAAAATAGTCATCAGGCCGATGCCCACGTCGCCCAGATCCCACACCACCGTGTAGGCCTGCATACCGCCGATCACCAGCATGACCAGCGCGATCAGCTTATACACGGTCTGGCTCCACCAGTTGTCGCCGCACAGATAGGCCACATTGCCGCGGGCATAGTACAAAACGCCCAGAAAGGTGGAAAAGCTGAACAGCGCCAGCGTGGCCGCAATGAACACGACACCAAAGCCGCCCAGATGGTACTGCAGGGCAGTCTGCAAAAGGTCCATGCCCGCAAGTCCTTCCGTGATCTCCTGCGGCACCAGCAGCATCAAAAAGGCCGTGCAACTGCAGATCACCACCGTATCGATCAGCACGCCCAGTGCCTGCACAAAGCCCATCTTGACCGGGTCGTCGCACTCTGCGGCGGCAGCTGCACAGGGTGCCGAACCGCTGCCCGCTTCGTTGGAGAACAGGCCGCGCTTGACACCGTTCATCAGCACAGCACCAAAGCCGCCAGCCACGGCCTGCCGCAGACCGAACGCTTCCGCAAAGATGCGCCCGAACACCGCCGGGAGCTTGGGCAGGTTGAACAGCACGATGCCCACGGTGATGACAAAATAGCACACCGCCATGATGGGCACCATCACGTCCAGACTTTTCACGGTGGCATTCTTGCGCAGCACGATCACCGCCGCAATGGCCGTGAGCACCAGTGTGGTAGTAAGCGGCGGAATATGGAACGCATTTTCAAACGCGGAACTGACCGAGTTAGAGATTACCTGACTGATGCCGCACCAGCAGATGAGACCAGACACCGCAAACAGCGCCGCTACCACAGAGCGTTTGAGCTTTTTGCCGCGCCTGCGCTCCGCCAGCACATGCAGATAGTAGGCCGGTCCGCCGCGCCAGCCGCCGTACAGCGGGTCGGGCTGGCGGTATTTCTGGGCAAGGGTGGATTCGATAAAGGAGGTGGACGCACCCAGAATGGCAGTGACCCACATCCAGAACACCGCACCGGCACCGCCTGCAGAAACAGCAGCCACCACGCCCACCAGATTGCCCATGCCCACGCGGGTGGCGGTGGAAATGACCAGCGTCTGGAAGGAGGAAAGGCCGTCCCTGCCCTGCTTTTTCTCGCACACGGCGGCGATCATATCCCGGAACAGCCGCACCGGCAGAAGACGGGTGCGGCAGGTGAACCAGATGCCCGCCGTGAACAGCAACACCACCATGAAGGAAATGCCGATGCCGCCGCCCAGCGGGATGGTGAACAGGTCGCCCCACAGCAGGCGATAGACGGATTCGATAAGATTTACCAGCAAGGCAGATTCCTCCTGTAGATCAATGGAATGAAGACGATAACTTCATTATAGTACAGTACAGAAGAATTGTAAAATCTAAAATATTGATAGAAATAATCGATGGAACAGGATAACTTGACAAATCACATAGCTTCGATTATACTACAAACAGAAGGGGCGCTGACTGCAAAGGTCAGCTTTCCATCCCGTTAGTCAAAAAGATTGACCGCTCGAGTTGGGGAACTGTGAGGCGGTCAATCTTTTTTGTTATCATCGCTTTTCATCTGGGAAAACTTTGCCATGACCTCAACGGTCAGACGGATCACATCCACGACCAAGCTCAACAACGCGAGAATGAACGTGAGCAATGCGAGAGTCTCCAGCAGATTCATTCGATATCCCTCCCTTCGCCTTCAAGGCTCCGGGCAGGGTACTTTCAAAAAAGTTTCCTCCCGGACCTCTGCTTGTTCTATGTAGAAATAGAAAAACCAGCGATACGGGATAGAAAGCATGACCACCAATTTTGCAATCAGCGCCTTATTGTTATTTTAACACAATCTTTTTGGAATTACAACACAAAAGCCGCCCGGCGGTCATACCGGGCGGCGGAGGAAGATGCGCGCTGCTGCGCGCAAAACAGAAGATTTTTACAGAATGTCGATGTACTCACCGGCCAGCGCCTTGTTCATGCTGCGCACGGCACAGAACTTGCCGCACATGCTGCAGGTGTCGCTGTGGTCGTCCTCCGGCAGGCGGGCATCGCGGATGGCCTTTGCGGTCTCCGGGTCCAGTGCGCAGGCGAACTGTGCATCCCAGTCCAGCACACGGCGGGCATCGCCCATCTTATCGTCGATGTCCCGGGCGTGGGGGATGCCCTTGGCGATATCGGCGGCGTGGGCAGCGATCTTGGAGGCCACGATGCCCTGCTTCACATCGTCCACATTGGGCAGAGCCAGATGCTCGGCGGGGGTCACATAGCACAGGAAAGCTGCACCGCTGGCTGCAGCCACAGCGCCGCCGATGGCAGCGGTGATGTGGTCGTAACCGGGGGCGATATCGGTGACGAGGGGTCCCAGCACATAGAAGGGTGCGCCCATGCAGATGCTCTTCTGCACCTCCATGTTGGCAGCCACCTGATTCAGGGGCACATGGCCGGGGCCTTCCACCATCACCTGCACGTTGTGTGCCCATGCGCGCTTGGTCAACTCGCCCAGACGCACCAGCTCCTCGATCTGGCACACATCGGTGGCGTCAGCCAGACAGCCGGGACGGCAGGCATCGCCCAGCGAGATGGTCACATCGTGCTCGGCGCAGATCTCGCAGATCTCGTCAAAGTGCTCGTAGAAGGGGTTCTCGTTGCCGGTCATGCTCATCCATGCAAACACCAGAGAGCCGCCGCGGCTGACAATGTTCATCTTGCGCTTGTGCTTGCGGATCTGCTCGATGGTCTTGCGGGTGATGCCGCAGTGCAGGGTGACAAAGTCCACACCGTCCTCTGCATGCAGGCGCACCACATCGATGAAGTCCTGTGCGGTCAGCTCAGCCAGATCGCGCTGGTAGTGGATGACCGAATCGTACACCGGCACGGTGCCGATCATCACCGGGCACTCGTGGGTCAGCTTCTGGCGGAAGGGCTGGGTGTTGCCGTGGCTGGAAAGATCCATAATGGCTTCCGCACCCATGTTGACGGCGCTCATCACCTTCTGCATCTCCACGTTGTAGTCCTTGCAGTCGCGGGAGACGCCGAGGTTCACGTTGATCTTGGTGCGCAGCATGGAGCCGACACCCTCGGGGTTCAAACACTCGTGGTGCTTGTTGGCCGGAATGGCTACCTTGCCCTCGGCCACCCACTGGCGGATCTCCTCGGTGGTGCGGTATTCCTTCTTTGCCACGATCTCCATCTGCGGCGTGATGATGCCCTTGCGGGCGGCATCCATCTGGGTAGTATAAGTCTGCATACGCTCTGTTCCTCCAAATGACAGTTTATCTCTGAACAGCAGGGTGCTGGTCATACAAGGGTAGGGAAAGGCAGCCGTCATTCAGAAAAAACAGAACGTTCTGGATGCCGGCACCTGCGCAAAATACGCTTTTCATGTTGGTTTTCTCCATGAATTTTATAACGCGGCCCAAGGTGGTGTCCCCGGTTTGCCGCGGGATCGGTCAGATGATCTGCTCCGACAGGGCTTTCAACTCTTTGCACTCGGTCTCGATGTCGTCTGCTGCAAAGATGGCGCTCACAAGGGCCACGCCATCCACACCGGTGCCCTTGAGCTGCAGAATGTTCTCCTTGTGGATGCCGCCAATGGCCACCACCGGGATGTCCACGGCATCACAGATGGCCTTCAGGGTCTCGTGGGGCAGAACATCCACATCGGTCTTGGTGTGGGTGGCAAAGGCCGCGCCCACGCCAAGGCAGTCTGCGCCGTGCTTGACGGCTTCCCGTGCTTCCTCCACACTGTGGACGGAAACGCCGATCATCATTCCCTCGCCCACACGGGCGCGCACCTGCGCTGCGGCCATATCCTCCTGCCCCACATGCACACCTTCGGCATGGCAGCGGATGGCAATGTCCACATTGTCGTTCACAAAGAACGGCACGCCGTAGCGCTGGCACAGAGCATGGATCTCCACAGCCTCTTTCAGAAAAGCTTCGTCGTCCAGCTCTTTTTCACGCAGCTGCACACAGGTGACACCGCCCTTCAGGGCGCTCTCCACCTGTTCATAGAGGGTCTGCTTTCCCACCCATGCGCGGTCGGTGACGGCATATAGAAGCATGTTCTGCTTATCGCACTTCATAGTTTGCTCCTTCTTCCAGCTGATCCGGGGTCATATTGTAAATGGCATCGATGATATAATTGCGGTAGGTGGAGTTGCCGTCCAGCGGGGTCAGGCGCTTGTGGGCGGTCTCGCCCGCAAGGCCCATGGCGCACACTGCGGCTGCAGCGGCTTCCAGCGGATGGCCGGGGTTGGCGGTAACGAACGCCGCCGTCAGGGCCGAAAGCTGGCAGCCCGTGCCGGTGATGCTGCTCATCATAGCATTGCCGTTGCGGATGCAGTAGGCTTTTTCGGCATCGGCCACGATGTCGATGGCACCGGTAATGGCAATAACGGCACCCGTCTGGGCTGCAAAGGCCTTGGCAAAGGCCACGGCACTGTCCAGATTTTCCTCAGTAACTTTATCGGCCACATCGGCATCCACGCCCTTGGTGGTTCCCGCGCCGGAGGCCAGCGTTTTGATCTCCGAGATGTTGCCGCGGATCACGGTGAACTTTACGTCCCTGAGCAGGCGGAAAGCCGTGTCGGTGCGCAGGCGGGATGCACCCGCACCCACCGGGTCCAGCACCACAGGATGGCCCAGCTGGTTTGCCTTTTTGCCCGCCAGCAGCATGCTGGTGATGGTGCGGCTGTTCAGGGTGCCGATGTTGATGTTCAGACCGCCGCAGATGGTGGTGATGTCCTCCACCTCGGCGGCATCGTCGGCCATGATGGGCGAAGCACCGCAGGCCAGCACCATGTTGGCGCAGTCGTTCACGGTGACGTAGTTGGTAATGTTATGGATGAGCGGGCAGGTGCGGCGCAGGTTCTCGAATTCTGTTTTGAACATTCGGGTGCCCCTCCGTCAGGAAAGACTGTTCTGCATGCTGTGCAGAACGCCGGAGCGCTGCAGGCTGTACACCAGCACGCCCGCAATGATGGAACCCACTGCAGTGGAGATGAGGAACGGCACGATGTAGGCATAGAACGCGATGTCGCCGGCGCTCTTGCCCATGAGGAAGATGGCCACCGGGTAAGCGCACAGGCCGCCCAGAATGCTGGTGCCGAACACCTCGCCCACCATGGTGGCAAGGATGTTTTTGGTCTTATGGTACACAAGGCCGCACAGCAGTGCGCCGAACATGCTGCCGGGGAAGGCCATCAGGCTGCCCAGACCCAGCAGATTGCGCAGCAGCGAGGCCACAAAGGCCACGCCCACGCCCCACCACGGGCCAAGCAGCACCGCGCAGGTCACATTGACCATGTGCTGGATGGGTGCACATTTGCTGCCGAACATGGGGAAGCTGAATACGCTGCCCACCACGCACAGAGCGCACAGCATGCCGGCCAGCGCCAGCTTTTTCACAGAGATTTTTTTCATAAGGCAAGGCTCCTTTCCAAACCTGCGGAAGCAGCAAAAACCATACAGCGCCTCCGCAAACAGCCCGCACCCGGTGCCAGACCCGGCGCAGGAACTATAAGAAGCGGTCGAGACTTGCTGGTCTCCTCTCACGCCGGAACACGGCTTCCCATCGCTGACGGTCACAAAGCTCAGGGCGCTCCCCCTCAGCCCGCTGCGGCACTTCCGCAGAAAAGTACAAGGCATCCTCCTTAATGGTAATAGGTACACAACAAAAAAACAGGAGACACCTTCCGCGGTGCCTCCTGCAAAAAATCATCCATTCTGACTTCCTACGGCGGCATTATCCGCATCAGGTAAAAGGGTCGAAGTTTGGGCACTTCCTCTCAGCCTGCTTTACAAGCTCCCCTGTATTTGATTGTGACTGTATTCTACACCCTTTGCGCACAAATTGCAAGAGGGGGCAAAGGCGCGCACAGCGGTGCAAAACGTTTTTCACGCAGGTTTTGGGGCGTTTCACGCAGGTTTTATTGAAAAAGAAGGTGAAATATGGTATTTTCAAGGTGAACGCATACCCCCCCCCCGTAAACAAAAAAGGAGGAATTCCGTATGAAGCAGACGACCCTGACCCAAAGGCTGCTCTCGGCCCTCGTGGCGCTGTGCATGGTGCTGAGCGTGTGCGCACCGGCACTGGCGGCAAATAGCTCTTTTATCTGGATTCAGAAATCCAGTGGATACCCGACTCCCGTCACAAGCGACAACATCGGAACGCTTCTGCCCGGTTACAGCATTGCATATAACGGAAATACGGTAACCATTACAATGGGAAGTGGACAGCATACGCAAGAACTGGAAGGGGTCACCCTTATTGGCGGAGGACAGGATCTTGTGCTGTGCACGGCCGGAACGAACTGGATGACTGACACAAGCAGTTCCAGTAATATCGGCCTGACCATTACCGGCATGAAAAATGTAACGGTCACACCGGCAGAAGGTTCCAGCATTGGGTTCCTTGGGTCGCTGAAGATCGTGGACTGCACCGGCGATGTGAACATCCAGAACAGCAGCTATGCTGCTGTGGTCGGCAGGCTGGAAGTGGACAACTCGGCGGGCCACGGCGGCAGTGTGACGATCACAGAAAACTGCGATAGAGCAGACTGGGGGACATATTTGCCGTATGGTATGATCATTACCAGCAATGGTGACGTGAAAATTGAAAACAAGAACGGCTGTGCGGTATGCGGAAGTCTGGAAATAAAGGAAAGCGACAGCGTTGATATAAAAGGCACTGCCACAAATGGACGGGCAGCCATTCTCGGCAGCGCAACGATCTCCAGCAATGGCGCCGTGAGAATCGAAAATCAGACGTCCAATGATTGGAAGGCCGGCGCAGCGGTAGGCTACAAAGACAACCCGAACATAACGGGAACGATTTTTTTCGTAGAGAAGAGTGCAAGCGTTGAGGTGATCGGCGCGGGCGTAAACCCCACGCTCGGCGGCGAGGCGATCATTAGAAGCAGCGGTGATGTATCGATCACCAACAGCCTAGGCGGCTCGGCGGTGGGCAACGGGCTGATTGTGACCACCGGTGGTGCCGTCACTGTGAAGGGCGACAATGCTGCTGCTATCAAGGGCAAGGCCACCATTACGGCGGGCAGAAACGTAAGCATTCAAAATATAAGCGGCATTGCGGTTGAGGGCAAGCTGATCGTCAACAGCAGCACCGGTGTGACCGTAACAGGACGCCGGGCTTCTGCACCGATCATTACCGGCAGTTCTACCATTAAAAATACCAATAATGTAGAAATCATCAACAAGGACACCAGCGGCCGGACGGCACAGAACATCACCTATACGCCGCCAGCGGGCATGGGCAGTGTTTATTATACCTCCTCTGCAAGCAAAGCGGAAAAGCATTACGCACGTAACACGGATGATAAATATTATGCGAGTGAGGCGTATTTCCGCATCGAATCCGCCGCCCTTTACACCCTTACCCTGCCGGATGGCGTCACCGCCAAGACAAACGACATCAGCGATACCCGCTTCTATGCCGGTGAAAAGGTAACCGTTACGGCCCCGAAGGACACGGATACGAAGAAGTTCAAGCAGTGGACGTTCAGCGGCACGGAGCCCACGGGCCTGCCCGATGGCTGGCAGAACAGCAAAGAATTTACCTTTAAAATGCCCGAAGGCAACGTGACCCTGACCGCTGATTACAAGCAGCTGTACAACCTCACCGTTACCGGCGGCACCATCGTGGGCGGAAACGGCGACACCGGCAACTATCTGCCGGGCACCGAGGTGACCGTTGCGTTTACCGGGAGCACGAGTATCGAGGATCAGTTCGAGAAGTGGACGCTCAGCGGCACGAAACCCACAGACCTGCCCAATGATTGGCAGAGCAAGCCGAGCTTTAGCTTTACCATGCCTGCAGGCAACGTGACACTGAAAGCCGAGTGCAAAACGGTTTACAATGTGTCGGTGGCTGATAGCCGCGGCACGGTTCTCGTAAACAACGAGGAGCGCAGCCGGGCGCTGGAAGGTGAGACCGTCACGGTGAAAGCGTCGGACACCTTCTTCGATGCGTACCGTGAATTTGATGGCTGGAAGCTTACCAGCAGCACGCCTCTTGTGCGCCCGTCTGATAACTGGGAAAACAGCAAAGAATTCACCTTCACCATGCCCGCAGGCGACGTGGCCCTGACCGCTGATTACAAGCAGCTGTATGATCTCACCGTGAAGGGCGGCACCATCGTGAATGGAACCGACACCGGCATCTATCTGCCGGGCACCGAGGTGACCATTCAGTTCACCGACAGCGACGATATTACAAAACAGTTCAAGCAGTGGACGTATACCGGCACTGCACCCGAAGAGCCGGATGGCGGCTGGCAGACCAGCAAAACCTTTACCTTTAAAATGCCTGCAGGCAACGTGAGCCTGAGCGCAGATTATCGAAAAACGTATCTGATCTTTGAGACCGCAGGAAAGGCTGAGTTCTTTGCCGAAGGGGCAGAAGAGCAGAACATTTATGAGGCGCTGCCGGGCACAAGGATCATCGCAAAAGTTCTTGACAGCGAGCTCAACGACCACCGCCAGTTTAATATGTGGCGGCTTGGCGACATCAGCATGGAGCTTGTGAACCCGGAGGACGGCTGGCAGAACAAGCCGAGCTTCAGCTTCGCCATGCCCGAAGGTGATGTAGAGCTGCAGGCATACTTTACGACCCTGTACGATGTCAACGTCACACACGGCACCATTGAGGGCGGCACCGACGACAACGGCACATCCCAAAAGATCGTGAAGCCGGGCCAGCTGGTCACCGTCCGGGCCGAAAGCACGGAGGAAAACCCCTTCCTGCGGTGGAACTCCACCAGCGAAGCACCCGTAGAGCCGGATGACGGCTGGCCGGATGGCGACTGGCAGACCAGCAAGGAGTTCACCTTTAAAATGCCTGAGGGCAATGTGACGCTGGAAGCACAGCGGGACCAGCTGTACAAGGTATCCATCAACGACAGTCTGGGCAGTGTGACCATCAACGGCGAACCGCGCAGCAGCCTTTGGGTCAAGGGAGGCGAGACGGTGACAGTGGCCACCACCCTGAAAGACGGCTACTGGATGGAGTTTATGAAGTGGACCGCGCAGGACGGCAGTGCCGCGCCGGTGGAGCCGTCTGATAACTGGCAGACCAGCACAACCTTTACCTTTAAAATGCCCAATGGCCCGGTGGAACTGGTCGCTCAGTGGTCGGCCAGCTCGCTTGACCCGGATCAGCACATCGACCCGGACGAACCTATTGATGAAGACTTCGGCGTGGAACCTGCACCCATGGATACCACGGGCGGTACCATTGCCGCCGTGGCCGTGGGCGGTGCAGCCATCTGGGGCGGCTACGAGATTGCCACCCGCGTGATCCTGCACAGCCTCCTGCCCGAGGGTACAGCCATCCCGGCAAGCCGCGGCCAACTGGCTCTGCTGGTGTGGAACACCGCAGGCAGGCCCGAACCCGCAGGCGCACCCGCCTTTGCGGATGTGACCGACCCTGATATGGCCAAGGCCGCACAGTGGTGCACCGAGCAGGGCACCATGGCTGCCAAGGGCGACCGCTTTGAACCCGAAGGCTGGACCCCGAAGTTCAAGGTGATCGAAGTGTGGAACAAGACATTCCCCGCAGCCTGATGCCGGCAGTGTGGATGCCGTGCTCGGTTCGGACCTTTTCCGTGAAAATGGGGCTGTTGCAAAATAGCTCTCTGAAAAAATCATGAACAAAACCCGGAACCTTTTCTCGGCCAAAACGGCTCAAAAAGGGTTCCGGGTTTTTGATGTTATGCTGTTTCCGCCTTATCCGTTCCACCCTCTGGCAGAGGGGTCCAGCATTTCGGCGGCAGAGTAAATGAGGGCGTTGCAGATGGCTGCAGCCACATTGCTGCCGCCCTTGCGGCCCATGGCAGCGATGGCAGGCACGCCGTATCGCTCGCAGGCGGCAAACAGTACTTCCTTGCTTTCCACCACATTCACAAACCCCACCGGCACGCCAATGACCAGTGCAGGCCGCAGACCGGCTTCCATTTCCTCCGCAATGGTCAAAAGGGCCGTGGGCGCATTGCCAATGGCCAGAATGGCCCCCGGGTGCTCCCGGGCAGCGCGGTGCATGGCGGCAACGGCACGGGTGGTGCCCGCCTGCTTTGCGGCTTCGGCCACAGCGGGGTCTGCCATGTAGCAGATGGCTTCACCGTTCAGTTTTTTCAGGCCCGGCTTTGTGATGCCTGCCAGCGCCATATTGGTGTCGGTAACGATGAAAGCACCCGCGTGCAGGGCCTTAACTGCGGCTTCCACCGCGCCGGGTGTAAAGCGCAGATTTTTGGCATAGTCGAAATCCGCGGTGGTGTGGATGACCCGCTTGACCACCGCAGCCGTCTCCGGCGGCGGGGTCAGGCCCAGCTCGTCCAGTTCCCTTGTGATAATGGAGATGCTCGTCCGTTCAATGTCGGCGGGCAGATGATGCTGCGGTGTCATGTGTTGTCTCCTTTTTGCATTCCCATAGCGGCATAGATGGCGGGCATATCCAGTGCCGCACGCACACCATCGGCAAGCAGATCAAGCTGCTGCTGACGGTACTGCTCCATGGGGATAAGCTCGGCCCCTGCCGGATCGATGCCCTTCCGTTTGCACAAAAATGCGGTCAGTTTTTCGGTCAGTTCGCCGGTGTCGAACAGGCCGTGCAGGTAGGTACCGAATACACCGTCCTGCACACAGCCCTCCGGCGTGCCGTCTGCAAGGATGCAGAACGCACTGCCCCGCACCTCGGTGCGGCCTGCGTGGATCTCGTAGCCCGTCAGCTTTGCGCCTGCAAAGGGTTCTGTGGTCACACAGGCTGCGGTCTGGGTCAGGTGCTTTTCGGTGCCGAACACCGTCGTGGTGGGCAGCAGGCCAAGGCCCCGCAGGGTGCAGGGGGTGCCGCTCTCCTCCCCTGCCGGGTCGCAGAGCTGTTCGCCCAGCATCTGGTAGCCGCCGCACACGCCCAGCACCGGCGTACCGGCTGCCGAAAGCCTGAGCACCGCCGCTTCCAGTCCGCTTTCCCGCAGCCAGCGCAGGTCGTCCATGGTGTTCTTGGTGCCGGGCAGGATGACGAGATCCGGTGCACCCAGCTGGCGGGTGCGCTGCACATACCGCACGCCCAGCAGCGGGTGCTGTTCCAGCGGGATAAAGTCGGTGAAGTTGGACACATGCGGCAGGCGCAGGATGGCGATATCCAGCGGCTTGACGGCGCTTTTTGCTTCCAGACGATCCGAGAGAGAATCCTCGTCCTCGATCTCCACCCGCAGGTACGGCACTACGCCCAGCACGGGCAACTGCGTTTTTTCTTCCAACATGGCAAGGCCGGGCCGCAGGATCTCCACATCGCCCCGGAACTTGTTGATGATGAGCCCCCTGATGCGGGCACGCTCGTCGGCTTCCAGCAGCTCCACAGTGCCGTACAGCTGGGCGAATACGCCACCCCGGTCGATATCGCCCGCCAGAAGCACCGGCGCATCCACCAGCTTTGCAAGGCCCATGTTCACGATATCGTCGGCTTTCAGGTTGATTTCCGCCGGGCTGCCCGCGCCTTCGATCACGATGATGTCGTTCTCGGCGGCAAGGCTGTTGTAGGCTTCCAGAATGTCCGGGATAAGGCTGCGCTTCATTTTAAAGTAGGCGGCGGCAGGCATCTGGCCCCGGGCCTTGCCGTTCACGATCACCTGACTGCCCACATCGCTGCTGGGCTTGAGCAGGATGGGGTTCATGCGCACATCCGGCTCCACGCCTGCAGCCTGTGCCTGCACCACCTGAGCACGGCCCATCTCTGCACCGTTGCGGGTGACGAAGCTGTTCAGGGCCATGTTCTGGCTTTTGAAAGGGGCCACGCGGTAGCCATCCTGCGCAAAGATGCGGCACAGCGCCGCGCACAGCAGGCTTTTGCCCGCACCGCTCATGGTGCCCTGCACCATAATGCATTTTGCCTTGCTCATTGTGCCACCTCCGGCAGGGTTTCGGCCAGCAGTGCAAGCAGCTGCCGGTTCTCGTTTTCTGTGCGCACGGCGGTGCGGTACCAGCTGGCATCAAGGCCCGGATAATTGCCGCAGCTGCGCAGTACCGCACCCTTGCGGCGCAGCGCTTCGCCCAGCGCTTCCGGCGCGCGGAACAGCAGATAGTTAGCCCGTCCCTCGATCACCCGCAGGCCCAGCGCCCGCAGGCCGTCTGCCAGCACAGGCCGCTGTGCTTCGATCAATGCACGCACCTTCGCCACATATTCCGTCTCGTCCAGCGCAGCAATGCCCGCCGCCTGTGCCAGACTGGAAACCGCCCACGGCTGGCCCGCTACCCGCATCCGGGCAAGCAGCTCTGTATCAGAGCACAGGCAATAGCCCAGACGCACGCCTGCCATGCCGTAAAGCTTGGTGAAGGCTTTTAAAATAATCAGTTTTTTGCTGTTTTTCAGCAGATGCTTTGCCGAAAGGCCTTCGCCCTCCGGCAGAAAATCCAGAAAGCATTCGTCCACGGCCAGTACCGCACCCACGGCTTCGCATCTGCGCAGCAGCGCTTCCACAAGGGCAGGCTCTGCCAGCTGGCCGGTGGGGTTGTTGGGCTGACAGAGGAACACCATATTTGTACCCGGGTGCACCGCGTTCAGGAGATCTTTCGTCACCGCAAAATCGTTTTCTTCCCGCAAAAAATGCCGTTCCACCGTGCAGCCTGCCGTTTCAAGGGCGGTGGCATACTCGGCAAAAGTGGGGGCCGTTACCAGTGCAGTGCGGGGCTTTGCAGCCAGCGCCAGCCGGAAGATGAGGTCTGCCGCGCCGTTGCCGCACAGCAGCCATTCGGCGGGCACTCCCTCAGCCACCGCCAGTTTTTCACGCAGGGCCCGGCACAGCGGGTCGGGGTAGCGGTCGGCCGTGGCAAGCGCTGCCGTAATGGCCTTTGCCACCCCTTCCGGCAGGCCCAGCGGGCTGACATTGGCCGAAAAATCCAGCGGGTCGCGGCCAAACTCGGCGCGATAGCCCGCCCAGTCGCCGCCATGGGTCAATTGTTTCATGCAAGGAACCCCCGTATTGCTGCACCCCATGCCAGCGCAAAGCCGCTTGCCACATACATCATGCGGTTGGCGCGCAGAATGTCCTGCGGTTCAATGGGGCGCAGGGCATCACCGATGGTGGGCTTGGGGTAATATTCGCCAAAATAGTAAGCCGGGCCGGCCAGCTGCACGCCCAGTGCACCGGCGCAGGCGCTTTCGGTCTGGGCGCTGTTGGGGCTGGCGTGGTTGCGCCGGTCCCG
>ENA-ORPH01001432-ORPH01001432.1-human-gut-metagenome-genome-assembly--contig:-NODE-1432-length-22975-cov-3.371946_pt1 | contig 22975 bp, 21 predicted proteins | sample MGYA00242142_ERZ509074 | MGnify/ENA primary metagenome ERZ509074 (study PRJEB26280, sample SAMEA2338724) | human gut metagenome | biome: human gut; feature: human-associated habitat; material: faeces...
GTCTTTGCACAAGGTTCGAGCCAAAGTGAAGGTGGTGCAGGAGCCGACGAGCACAGCCACCAAGGTGATGAGGAACCCAGGCCAAACCCCAAAGGCGGCAACGGCGCCAAAGACTGAAACCCCATGCCTTCAATCATTAAAGCATTAGACACCCAGGCCAGTCCCAAAGAAAAGAAACCGAATCCGAACAGGAATCCGGCGCCGGCGGCCTGTCTTTTACTGTCCAAACGATTAATCAGAAAAACAATTCCCGAAAAAGCGACAAACAAACAGGGAATAACATAAAACGGCGGCAACGCCCCAACGGCGATAAAGCCGCAGATCAAAGCCGACATATATTTTTTCCGGCAGAATATTTCCGCCGCTTTTTCAATTATCATAGGGATTTTCCATACCGTTTCGCGCCAGGATTTCAATTTCCAGCTCTTCCATTTCAGCCGCGTCCGCATCGGTCATATGATCATATCCGATCAAATGCAGAACACCATGGACAATCAAATGAAACAAATGATCCGCCATTGATATTTTTTGTTCTTCCGCTTCGCGTTTTGTTGTTTCAAAGGCAACGACGATATCCCCCAGCAGCAGCGGATCGACAATCGGTTCGTCCGCGTCGTCCAAAGCGGCAAAGGATAAAACGTTTGTCGGCCGATCTATGCCGCGGTAAGTTTTATTCAAAGCATGAATTGCCACGTCATCAGCCAGCAGAACACTGACTTCCGCAGATCTGACGGGCAGTCTGAAGTCGCCCGTATTGCCCGCCAGCCATGCGGCCGACGCGGCGGTTTTAACCAGCTTTCTGACGTCGGGCAGCTCATTTTTCCACGCCGCAGCGTCAATACGCAAAGCGACTTTCAGCGTCATAATTAACCGGCCAGACCTTTACGCGACGCATAACGTTTATCATACGCCTTGACAATCGCGGAAACCAAACCGTGACGAACGACGTCTTTTTCCGTAAAGGTTACGACGGCGATATCTTTGACATTGCGCAAAACGTCCAAAGCGTCGGCCAGACCGGATTGAACGCCGCGCGGCAGGTCAGTCTGGCTTAAATCTCCGTTGATTACCATGCGTGAATTTTCGCCCATACGGGTTAAAAACATTTTCATCTGCATCGGCGTTGTGTTTTGCGCTTCGTCCAAAATCACCATGGCGTTTGTCAGCGTACGGCCGCGCATAAACGCCAGCGGAGCGACTTCGATTTCGCCCAGTTCCAGTTTTTTATCGACAACGTCGTGAGGCAGCATATCATATAAAGCATCATATAAAGGACGCAGATACGGATCAATCTTTTCTTTTAAATCACCCGGCAGGAATCCCAGATTTTCACCGGCTTCGACGGCGGGACGGGACAAAATGATTTTATCGATCTGCCCTTCGATCATCAAAGCGACGGCTTTCGCCACGGCCAGAAAAGTTTTCCCCGTTCCGGCAGGCCCCAGTCCGAACACCATTTCATAATCGCGCATCGCCCGCACATACTCCGCCTGCGTTTGCGAACGCGGCTGGATATGGCGTTTACGGGTTCTTAAAGTCAGGTCTTCTTCTTCGCCGGCCAAAGATTGTTTTTCTTTTGAAGTCATTTTTCGTCCTTCGCTTACATGTAAAGCATTGTCTATATCAGAATTGTCAATATCGCCTTTTTTCCCGGCGGCGGCATAAATCTTGTCCATTGCCGAAAAAGCGTGTTCAACGGCTTCTTCCTCCCCCTGGATCGTGATTTGATTGCCGCGCGTTTTGATTTCAACGCCCAGTTTTTTTTCCAGCCGTTTCAGGTTGTCGTTATGCGCCCCCAGAGCTATTAAAAGCACCTGGTTATCAGCATATTCCTTAACGCGCTGCAGACCTTTTTTCTTTCCCACGGAAAATCCTTTCATAATAAAGTGTTATTGTTGTTCATTATGACGATTTTTCTGCGATTAAGCAAGCGTTAGAATATATTAAAATATCAGGAAGCCGCTTTCATTTCAAAAAGGCTTCAAATAAAAAATTCCGCAGGGAAAGCGAAAAGCAGCTTGGCAGCATGCCGCGCACGAAAGACCGATCCGTCATATCGGGAAAACAGGAGTTATTTTTTATATTTGACGGCCGGCCTTTACGCCAATTCGGCTTCCAAAGTCGTCGCCGCCGTTTTTGTAATACGGACACGGATAATCTGTCCCAGCATGTTTTCAGGCGCCTTGACAACAACGTTTTGCATCTGCGGCGTATGCCCCAGCAAAAATCCTTTTTTCTTTGCCCGGTCTTCCAGCAATACGTCGGTTTCCCGTCCCAAAAAACCGGCGTTGTACGCGGCGTGCTGTTCAATCAGCAACGCTTGCAGCCGTTCCAGGCGTTCGGTTTTCACGTCTTCGGGAATCTGCGCTTTCATTGCGGCGGCAGGCGTTCCCGGACGGGCGCTGTACTTAAACGAATAAGATTGCGCAAACCTGACGCGGCGCACCAAATCCATCGTTTGCTCAAAGTCGTCTTCCGTTTCTTCGGGAAAGCCGACGATAAAATCCGAAGACAGCGCGATTTCCGGACAGGCCTCACGCAGCCGGGACACAATTTCTTCATATTCGGCGCAAGTATAACGGCGGTTCATTTTCTTCAAAATTCTGTCCGAACCCGATTGAATCGGTAAATGCAGATAAGGCATCACCTTCGGAATATCGCGGTGCATCGCAATCATGGCTTCGGTAAAATCAGACGGATATGACGTGACATATCTGATCCGTTCAATCCCGTCAATTTCCGCCACGGCTTTGACCAGCCGGCTGAGATCCGACGGATTGCCGTCCGCCCCTTCCCCGTGCCAGGCATTCACATTTTGTCCCAGCAGCATTAAATCTTTTGTTCCCGTTGCGGCCAGCTGACGCGCTTCGGCAACGATTTCAGCCAAAGGACGCGAATATTCCGCCCCGCGCGTATACGGCACGACGCAATAAGAACAAAACCGGTCGCAGCCTTCCTGTATGGCCAGAAAAGACGATACGCCGTTTGATTTCGCCGCGGGCAGAGAATCAAATTTGGCAACGGCCGGAAATTCCACATCAATAATACGCTGTTTTCTTTTTTGTTCCAGCCGCCGCAGCATTTCCGGCAGACGGTGGTACGTCTGCGGTCCCAAAGCGATATCGACAAACTTGGCGCGATTCATAAATTCCGCCGATTCAGCCTGCACGACACAGCCGGCAACGACCAAAATTAAATCCCGTCCCTGCGCTTTTCTTTGTTCTTTTAACGGTTTAAAACGTCCCAGTTCGGAAAATATTTTCTCAGACGCTTTTTCCCGGATATGACATGTGTTGAAAATAATCATATCGGCGTCGTCAGGCGTATCCGTCTGTTCGAACCCCAGCGTACGCATCAAATCAACCATGCGCAGAGAATCGTAAACGTTCATCTGGCAGCCGAAAGTTTTTACAAAAAGTTTCTTTTTCACAATCGTACCAAAGCTGTTTTTATTCAACCGGCCGTTCAATTTCCCGTTTTAATTTTTCCAGCACAGGAATTTTTGCAGGATCAAAATTTTGCGTTGTCAGCAAAACCGGCTTGAACCAATTTAAAATCATTTGCAAAGCGCGTTGTTTTTCGTCGTTCGTCAGACTGGAAGGAAATTTAGGATTAATATTCGGCAGCAGACCGTTTAAATATTTCTGCAGATCTTTCTGAGACGACGCGTCCAGCAGTTCTTCCCCGGCTTCAATCAGATTTTCATGCTGAAATTCGGCGACTTCCTTATAAGACGGTATCACTCCGTCCCCCAAAGCGTTTAAAGGAACGGTTTCAGAAAACGGCACGGCGTCCATGATATCCTTGTCAGATACTTTTTTTATTACGCTGTTCAGCTTGGCATAAACCGAAGCCGCCGTTTTATCCGAAGACGGGCCGACATAATAAAACCAGCGCATATTTTCCGGTTCCTGAGCCAGATACAGCCACTTATGAGCCATTTTCAGATTTTTTGCGATTCCTTCGCCGCGCCAGTACAAAAGCCCCAGCTTTACCTGCGCCGGCGCATATCCGTTATTGGCAGCGCGGGAAAAAAAAGCGACCGCGCGTCTGAAATCCGGCCGGGGCAGCCCCACGCCCTGATAATACATGGACCCCAGTTTATATTGGGCTTCGGCGTCGTTTTCTTCTTCCGCGCAATAAATATACTGCATGAAAGCGATATTGATTTTGCCGGATTTTTCCGCCTGTTCGGCAAACGTACAGGCGGCCTTTGCCCCCCCGGACGTTAACAAAAAAACAGCAATAGCCAAACGAAACAGCATTTTTTAACCGCTTTCTTTAAAGAAATCAGCCTACCCTAAAAGGGTAACATCTGATTTCTTTAATTTCCAGTTTTAATTCGGAAAAGGAATAAAATTATTCTTCGCCTTTTTCGACGTTATCCATGACTTCGGCCATATCGTGATGGTCGTCGCCCAGATCGGAAGCGTCTTCGATCAATTCCAATTCATCGTCGCCCGCTTCTTCAAAAACAGATTCTTCGGCCGCAATATTTTCCAGATCTTCATGAACTTTCCCTTTGACGCCGCGTTTGGATTTGCCGGCCATCATCGCCTGCAGGCGCAGGAATTCTTCCACAGACAGGGTGTCGCCGCAATGCGGACATTTGATCGGATCTTTGCCCAAATCGTAAAAACGTTCGCCGCACTGCAAACAAATACGCTTTGTTCCCCATTCAGGTTTTGACATGTAAGACATCTCCTTTTTTCCAAAAAATATTTATTTAACGGATTTGACATGTTAGCGTTATCCGTGTCAAACAAAAAACTGCAAAAAAGTGATTTTTCATGCACAAAATAATCTCTGAAAAAACAAAAGGCCTGACCGGCTGCCCGAAAATTCCCGGCGACAAGTCAATTTCCCATCGCGCGCTGATTTTGGGCGCAATAGCCGAAGGAACAACAAAAATCAACGGCCTGCTGGAAAGCGAAGACGTTCTGAACACCGCGCGGGCTTTGCAGAAACTGGGCGCCGCAATCAGCAAAGACGATTCCGGTTTATGGACGGTTGAAGGAACGGAAACGTTTAAGCAGCCGGATTCGATTCTTGACATGGGCAATTCGGGAACGGGCGTCCGGCTGTTGATGGGTCTGCTGGCTTCCTGCCCGATCCGCGTCAGTCTGACCGGCGATCCCAGCTTGTGTTCCAGACCGATGAAAAGAATTACGGATCCCCTGTCCCAAACGGGCGCCGTTTTTCAAACGACGGACGGCAAGCTGCCGATTACCATGCGGGGACACGCGGACGACAGACCGTTCGATTACGTGATGCCCGTCGCTTCGGCTCAGTTAAAATCCGCTTTGCTGCTGGCCGGACTGCGTAAAAAACAAACGACGACCGTTTACGAACCCGTCGCCTGCCGCGATCACACGGAACGAATGCTCAAAGCTTTCGGCGCAGATATCCGTTCGGAAAAAAACGCGGACGACGTCAACGTCATCACACTGCGCGGAGGCCGGCGGCTGAAAGCCCGCGACGTTTTTGTCCCGGCGGATATTTCATCAGCGGCATTTGCCCTTGTCGCCGCGCTGATTACCGATAATTCCGACGTCACCGTCAGAAACGTCGGGTTAAATCCGCTGCGCACGGGAATACTGGACGTTTTATTAAAAATGGGCGCCGATATCCGTTTTGAAAACAAACGCGAAATCGCCGGAGAACCCGCGGCGGATCTGCGAGTACTGTCTTCAAAACTCAAAGGAATCGACGTTCCGGAGGAAATTGCCCCGTCCATGATTGACGAATACCCGATTCTGGCGGTTGCGGCAGCCTTTGCCGAAGGAGAAACCGTCCTGAACGGCCTGTCCGAACTGAAAGTCAAAGAAAGCGACCGTTTCCGGGCCATTATAGACGGACTGAACAAAAACGGCGTCGAATGCGCCGAAACCGGCGGCGATTCCATACGAATCCGCGGTTTTGGAAAAAAACCTTGCGGCGGCGGACTGATTGAGGCAAAACTGGATCACCGCATCGCCATGTCTTTTATGGTGATGGGCATGGCAAGCGAGAATCCCGTTTACATTGACGACGCTTCATCGGTTGCAACCAGTTTTCCGGAATTTATTCCTTTGATGAACACAGCAGGAGCAAACATACATGATTATTGCGATTGACGGCCCCGCGGCCGCGGGAAAAGGCACGCTGGCGCAAAACCTCGCCAAACATTTTTTCTACGCTTTTTTGGATACGGGCAGACTGTACCGCGCCGTCGGTTACGCCGTTTTGCAGGCCGGCGCCGATCCTTCCGACGAAGCCGCCGCGGCCAAACAGGCGCGCGCTTTTGATCCCAAAAGCATCAATCAGATTCTGTCCAATCCGGCTTTGCGCGACGAAGCGACCGGAAACGCCGCGTCCAAGGTCGCCGCCATTCCCGCCGTCCGCGAAGCTTTGCTGCAACTGCAAAGGGATTTTGCCGAACATCCGTTTTTTGAGGACGGCATGCCGGCCAAAGGCGCAGTGCTGGACGGCCGCGATATCGGCACCGTCGTCTGCCCGTCGGCCGATGTGAAATTTTTTGTCACCGCTTCGGCCGAAGTCCGCGCCGACCGCCGGTTCAAAGAATTGCAGGAAGCCGGCAAACCCGCCGATTATGATAAAATTCTGGCTGACATCAAAGAACGCGACGAACGCGATTCAAACCGCGCGACGGCGCCGCTGAAACCGGCCGCGGACGCTTATGTTCTGGATACGTCGCATTTAAACGCCGTACAGGCTTTTCAGGCGGCGCTGGATTACATTGCCGTCAATCATGCGTAAAATCAAAAAAATCTGAAATAATCCGTTGCAAAAGCAGGGATTTTCATATATACAGACAGCGGAACCGAAGGCACGGCGGTTCCGTTGTTTTTTATGTGCAGACCTCCGGACACAACCGGGCGGCATGAATAAAAATGATGTAAAGGAAGTAAATTTAAATGGTAACTAAAACAACAGCCGAAGAAATTCCGGCGATGAAAGAAAATTTTGCCGAACTGTTCAACGAAATGTTCGGTGAAGACAAAGGGCTGGAAGGCTCCGTTGTCAAAGGCACGATCGTAGCTTTGAACGATGATTTCGTTACGATTGACGTCGGCCTGAAATCAGAAGGCCGCATTGCCCGCCGTGAATTCGGCTTTAATGCGGAAATGAAAGTCGGCGATCAGGTCGACGTGTTCATTGACCGTTACGAAGACAAAGACGGCATGGTCGTTTTGTCGCGTGAAAAAGCCCGCCGCGAAGAAGCTTGGAACGAACTGGAAAAAGCGCAGGCGAACGGCGAACGCGTTACAGGCGTTATTTTCGGCCGCGTCAAAGGCGGCTTTACGGTTGATCTGTCCGGCGCGATCGCGTTTTTGCCGGGGTCTCAGGTTGACATTCGTCCGGTACGCGACGTCGGTCCGCTGATGGGCACGCCGCAGCCGTTCCAGATTTTGAAAATGGACCGCGCCCGCGGAAACATCGTTGTTTCCCGCCGCGCCGTTTTGGAAGAAACGCGCGTCGAACAGCGTTCCGAACTGATCAAGAATTTGTCCGAAGGCCAAATTCTGGATGGCGTTGTCAAGAACATCACCGATTACGGCGCGTTCATTGACTTGGGCGGCGTTGACGGTTTGCTGCATGTCACCGACATTGCCTGGAAACGCATTAATCACCCGTCCGAAGCGCTGACGATCGGTCAGCCCGTCAAGGTTCAGATTATCCGTTTCAACCCCGAAACGCAGCGTATCAGCCTGGGCATGAAACAGCTGGAAGCCGATCCGTGGTCCGGCGTTGAACAGAAATACCCTGTCGGCGCGAAACTGACCGGCCGTGTGACGAACATCACCGATTACGGCGCATTCATTGAACTGGAACAGGGCGTTGAAGGTCTGGTCCATGTTTCTGAAATGAGCTGGACGAAGAAAAACACCCACCCGGGCAAGATCATTTCCACTTCTCAGGAAGTCGAAGTTATGGTTCTGGACGTTGATCAGGCGAAACGCCGTATTTCTCTGGGTCTGAAGCAGTGCCTGCCCAATCCGTGGGAAGCTTTTGCCGAAACGCACCCGGTCGGTACGGTTATCGAAGGCGAAATCCGTAACATCACCGAATTCGGCCTGTTTGTCGGCCTGAACGGCGATATTGACGGTATGGTCCACTTATCCGACCTGTCTTGGGACAAGAGCGGCGAAGAAGCCGTCAAGGAATACAAGAAAGGCGACGTTATCAAAGCCAAAGTTTTGGACGTTGACGTTGAAAAAGAACGCATTTCTCTGGGCGTTAAACAGCTGACGAACGATCCGTTTGCCGACGCTGTTTCCGACATCAAGAAAGGCGACGTTGTAACGGGTATCGTTTCCGCGATCGCCGACAACGGAATCGAAGTCGAAGTAAACGGATCAAGAGGCTTTATCCGTAAAGCCGATTTGTCCCGCGACCGTTCCGAACAGCGTCCCGAACGCTTTGCCGTCGGTGACAAAGTCGATGCGAAAGTCACGCAGATTGACGCCAAAACGCGCAAAATCGCTTTGTCAATCAAAGCGCGCGAAATTGCTGAAGAAAAAGAAGCCTTGTCTGAATTCGGTTCCACCGATTCCGGAGCTTCCCTGGGCGATATTCTGGGCGCCGCGATTGCGAAAAAAGAAGCCGAAAAGAAATAATTCTGTCGGTTGCCAAAAGAAAACCTCCTGCTTTCGGGCGGGAGGTTTTTTATTCATCTAAAAGCGATCTGTACACATAAAAAAATATCTTCATATTAACATTATGCAGAATATGGAATGGTACGCCTTATTAATAAAACCGCCGTTAACGCCGCCGGATCAGGTATTTATGATTGTGTGGCCGATATTATATATGCTGATCGGGATTTCTTTTCTGATTTTTTTGAGAGCAAAAGAAAACCGGAAAAAATCAACCGGTATTATTACCTTTGTCATTCAAACGGGACTGAATTTACTTTGGTCTCCCGTTTTTTTCGGCCTGAAATCTCCCGGAGCTTCTCTGGTGGTACTCTGTTTGCTGTCATTCTTTTTGGCGCAAACTTTTCGGATTTTTTACATCAGCTCCAAAACGGCATTTTTTTTATTACTTCCTTACGGAATTTGGATTCTTTTTGCTTTATACCTGAATATCGGCATTGTCGTTTTAAATTGGAAAAAAAGGCGGAATTAACCCGCCCTTTTCCCCATTCCCGCTTTATTCTTTGACGACAATATAAGTGATCTGTTCATTGTCCGCACGGATAATGCGCAGCAGACGTCCTGCGACTGAAATCATTGTCGAATCGGCCGGATATCCCAAAGTATCAAAACTGCCGCTGCCGCCGTTTGTCCCCGGAACAGCGTCCTTGTAAAACAGAATGATCTGATTGTTTTTTATACCGTCGTAAACGACTTCAAAATCCAAAAACGGCACTTTTGACTGCTGAGAAGACAACACCCGTTTCATACGAGCCGATTCAGGCATAAGAAAAGCCTGTTCAGGAAACAGAGTCGCTTTGTCGCTGCCTTTTATTTCATATAAAAAGTGCCGCTGTATCGCGCCGTTCATATCCACAAGAAAATAATAATGATTAAACTTCGGTAAAACGAAATAGGTTTTATCTTTCTGTTCAAACAGACCAAAAATCTGATATTTCCTTGCCGGCAAAGTCATTTCGTCCGTTCCGATTTTTATTTTTACCGGCCGGTCCAAAATCAATTCATCGGAAACGAAGTTATCCTTTTTAAAAGCCTGCACCCTTAAAACAGTTTCACCGACTTTTGCCGAAGCGGTTTCATTTAACACATAATTATTCCGGTACACTGTCTGCGACCCGGTAAAAACCGACGATTCCGGCGGCGGCAGAATTGTATAGGAACGCGCGGAAGACTGCATGTTTTCAAACGCTTCGGAAACCCCGAGCCAGCTTTCGGGAACCAAAGCACATGACGTCAATACCGGTAAAATAAAAAACAAAAAAAGCTGTCGCATAAAAAAACTCCTTTTCGACGATAAATCGTCCCTTTAATGATTGACAATACCCGACAATCTTTGTATTGTCACCTATCTTCATTAGAAGAAAGTTAAGTTTGAGGATTGTGTTATGAAAGTTCGTAATTCCCTGAAGTCCGCTAAGCTGCGTGATAAAGACTGCAAAATCGTCCGCAGAAAAGGGCGCGTTTACATTATTAATAAGAAAAACCCGCGCATGAAGGCTCGTCAGGGCTAACCAGCGGATTTTTCGCAAACAAAAGAAAAAGCCTGCTTTTGCGGGCTTTTCGTGTTTAACTATTTCAGCGCATCTACGACCGCCAACATATCTGCCGGCAAAGGAATTTCGAATCGCATGACCTGATGCGTTGTCGGGTGTTCAAAGCTCATTTTATAAGAATGAAGCGCTTGGCGGGAAAAATTCACCACAGCGGCTAAAGCAGGATTATGCCGTGCCGGGCCGGGCACTTTTCCGTATGTTTTATCGCCGACCAACGGGTGGCCCAAAGCCGTCATATGCACACGAACCTGATGTGTCCGTCCCGTTTTCAGCGAACATTCCGCCAAACTGACCGCGCCGCCGGCATAAAGGCTGATTGTCCGGTAATGCGTCTCCGCTCTTTTGCCGCCGGATTTGACAACGGCCATTTTTTTGCGATTAACGGAACTGCGTCCGATCTGCGTTTCAATTACGCCCTGCGCCGGAAACAGTCTGCCCCAAATCAAAGCCAGATAACACCGTTCCAGGCTGTGAACGGCAAATTGGGCGGACAATCCTTTGTGGGCTTCGTCATTTTTGGCAATCACCATCAATCCGCTGGTTTCCTTGTCCAGCCGGTGGACGATTCCCGGACGAATGACGCCGCCGATTCCCGACAAACTTTCCCGACAGTGCGATAACAGCGCATTAACCAAAGTCCCGTCGTAATTGCCCGCCGCCGGGTGAACAACCATTCCGGCCGGTTTATTGACAACCAACAGATCGGCGTCTTCATATACGATATCCAGCGGAATCGGCTGGGCTTGCGGCACGGCGTCAACGGGCGCCGGAATTTCTATGCGATACACTTCCCCTATTGCCGTTTTTTTATCCCGATCGCACAACAGCAGATCGTTAAAAAAAACACCCCCTTGATCAATCAAGGCGGAAATACGGTTACGAGACAAGCCCGTGCAGGCTGCCAGCCACTTATCAATGCGCATTTTGGCATTCTGCGGGTCAACGGGCGGCGTTATTAAAATGTTTTTGGTGTCTTTGCGGCTATTCATTTCAAAACAAACTGCACAAAAATAAAGCGATTTTCAACTTTATCAAAAACTTTTCTTTTTGTGTCGCCTTTTTTTCTGTATAAAAGAAAAAAGATACATTTCGGAGCAGAGCTGAATGAATAAAATTTTATTTTTAAAAGTGCTGATCGGCATTATTACTTTTTTGATCTTTTTAACATTGGGGGGCATTATCTACGGTCTGGTCAATTATAAGACAACCCCGAAACTGCTCAGCGGCCGCAATAAAATCAAATCAAGTCAAAATACGCAGGCCATGGTGCAGGAAATATACTTAAACCTGACGGACAAAGAAAAAATAAAAGACAGCCATGCCTGCGGCGATATGCTTTGTATTCGTGTTTCTTCCGATTTTGACGGCGAACGCTTTTTTATTTTTGATCCGGCTACGTTGCAGATCAAAGCCGTCATTTTTGCCGCAAAGAAAAAAGCAGAAAAATAATCTTTTTTGCTTTCTTGCCTCAAGCACGACCTAATCCCCCGTCGGGAGGACGTTTTCCCCGCACGGGTAGTGCCTCGGCCGGCGGCGGCGGAGGTGGCGGCGGCGGCAACCTCAACTATCAAATGAGGCGGGACGCAGCCCTTACGACATTAAGGTGATCTATACAAAGACAGCGGGGAAATTCCCCGCTGTTTTTATTTTCCCGTATGCAACAAATCGGACACCTGTGCGATCCATTCGGAAACCCATACCGTAATATAAGGAATATTCAGGGCAATAATATGTTGCATCAGTTTAAACAATATCGTTAACACGATTGCCGTCCCGATTGTCAGTCCCAACCCTTTGGCCAGGCCTGAAAAAAAATTCAGCCAAAACAGTTTTTTCGGTTTATTGACCAGTTCAATATATTCCAACAACCGCGCACGGTTGAATTCATCATATAATTGATTGATCTTTTCATAAGCTTCTTTGGCATAATCCGGCGGCGTTTCTTTTGTCGACGGGGTTTGTTCCGGTTCTTGGTTTTCGGTCATATCGGGATCCTGTTTGTTTTTTCGACCTGTATATAAATACTCTTTGATTCCTTTTACCAGAAAAAATAACTTTAAACCAGTACGGCTTACGATATACCGTCAAGCCAAAATATTCGGCCATATTACACTTTTGTTACAAATATGCCCCCCCCCCATATTTATGAATACAAAAGAAGCACGATACAACAAAATAAGATGTTCACAACTTTTAAAGGAGTTCTTGAATGAACATCTTCTTTTTAACACTTTTTTTTATTACGGTATCACCGTATGCCGATGCGAATTCAATTTTCAATGAAGAAAAGTCTTTTATCACGGCCAAAGCCGTTAAACTGGGGCGGGGAAACGGGCTTTCAGGCTGGGAAAAAGCACAATTCGTGATAGGGAAAAGAGCTGTCAATACAGAAAAAGAATGCACAGCACACTGCGCCGCATGCAATACCAAAACAGGACAATGTTCTAAATGCGAAGACGGTTACTGGATAGAAGGCGGATCGTGCAATTTATGCAGCGATTTTTTAGAAAACTGTGCTTTGTGCGATTCTACGGGCAGCACTTGTACAAAATGCTTTGACGGATATAAACTGACAGGAGGATCTTGTTCAAGCGGAAGCTGTGAAGACGGGTATTGGTGGAACGACACGGATCTGGCCTGCTTTTCCTGTCCGTCCGACTGTAAAACCTGTTCGGACGACGCGACGTGCGAATCCTGTTTTGACGGATATTATCACGACATGGGTAGTTGCGTTGCCTGTTCCCAAAACTGTGAACAGTGTAATTATAACGGCTGTATAAAATGCCGGACCGATTATGAGCTGAAAAACGGAAAATGCGAAAAAATCACCTGTTCCATTCCGTACTGTCTTTCATGTTCCGGCAATACATGTCTGCAATGCAAAGACGGTTATGAAAAGAATAAAAACGGCGAATGCAAAAAAGTTGAAAAACCGGAACATTGCTCGGGAAACTTTACAAAACAAAACGACGGAAGCTATAAATGCTCTAAATGCGAAACCGGCTATACCGGCAATAAATGCGATACTTGCGCCAACGGTTATATAGATACCAGAACTTATGACGACGCTTATTTCCAGTGTTTGAAATGTCCGTCCGCTTGCGCTGCATGCGTTATCAGAGAATTTGAATATAATTATGACGCGCAATGCAGCTTATGCCCGTCGGGAAAAGAATTGGTATGCGAACAAAATGTACAAACCTGTAAAACGCCGGGCAGCTACGAAGTTAATTCATATACTTATAAAGGTGTATGCCTGGACTGACAATGAAAAGCCCTCAATTTGGAGGGCTTTTTTATAAGTAATCACGTCGGAAACAAACAAATGGCCGCCGTAAAAAGCGAAAAACAAACATCGAAAATCAGCCGTAGCGTTTTTTTGCGAACCTAAAAGCAAAAGGGGCAAAACCCAACGTTTTCGCCCCTTTGAATGGTGCCGGCAGAGAGACTTGAACTCCCGACCTGATGATTACAAATCAACTGCTCTACCAACTGAGCTATGCCGGCTTCCGATGCTGGTTTTATATGCGAAGCTTCAGTCTTTGTCAATTAAAATATATACATACAAACCCGATAACGGATCGTCCTTTTGATATCTATGAAAAGCTTTATTTTCCCCGTATCGTTTCAAACAAAATAAAAACAACGGGAAAGGAAAAAAAATGTTTTGTTTTCAATGCGAACAAACAGCCTTGGGCAAAGGCTGTTCCCTTCAGGCCGGTGTCTGCGGAAAAAAAGCGCAGACCGCGGATCTGCAGGACGATTTGACAAGCGCGCTGGCCGCACTGGCTTCTTCGGCGGAAAAAACCGAAGAAAAAACCGGCCTGATCATCGAAGGGCTGTTTACAACCGTTACCAACGTCAATTTTGATGACGAAACAATCCGGTCTTTGACCCGCCGTGTCCGAGAAATGACGGACAAACCGTCCGATTTTAAAATTTCCGCCGTCTGGAACGCCGATGAAAATACAAAAAGTCTGAAATCGCTGCTCTTGTTCGGATTAAAAGGAATGGCCGCCTATGCGCACCATGCTCGCGTTCTGGGATACAAAAACGAAACGGTCGACGACTGTTTTTATGATTCTCTGCGCCTGCTGGCCGGAAACGCCGGTACGGACGAACTGCTGGCCGGCGTTTTAAAAGTGGGCGAAGTCAACCTGCTTTGCATGGAACTTCTGGACAAAGCAAACACGGAAACTTACGGCATTCCGATTCCGACAGCCGTTACGACAAACATCGAAAAAGGACCGTTCATCGTCGTTTCCGGCCATGATTTGCACGATCTGGATTTGCTGCTGCAGCAAACGCGGGACAAGGGAATCAATATTTACACACACGGCGAAATGCTGCCCTGTCACGCTTATCCGGAATTAAAGAAATATCCGCATTTAAAGGGTAACTTCGGCACCGCCTGGCAAAATCAGCAAAAAGAATTCGCGGACGTGCCGGGCGCTTTTCTGTTTACGACGAACTGCATCATGCCCGTCAAAGACAGTTATGCCGACCGCGTGTTTACGACGTCCGTCGTTGAATATCCGGGAATTACCCACATCGGCGCGGACAAGGATTTTTCGCCCGTTATCGCCAAAGCCCTGGAACTGGGCGGATATTCCGAAGAACACAAAATGACGGGCATCAACGGCGGCGACGTGTTAACGGTCGGTTTCGGGCATCATACGGTTTTATCCGCCGCGGACAAAATCATCGAAGCCGTAAAAAACGGAAAGTTAAAACATATCTTTCTGGTCGGCGGCTGCGACGGTGCCAAACCGGGGCGAAACTATTACACGGAATTTGTCAAATCAACGCCGCCAGACACGCTGGTTTTAACATTGGCCTGCGGCAAATACCGGTTTAACGATCTTGACCTGGGAAAAATCGGCGATCTGCCCCGGCTGCTGGACATGGGACAGTGCAACGATGCGTACAGCGCGATTAAAGTCGCCGCGGAACTGGCAAAGGCGTTTAATTGTTCCGTCAACGACCTGCCTTTGTCGCTGGTTTTGTCCTGGTATGAACAAAAAGCCGTCTGCATCTTGCTGACCCTGCTGTATTTAGGCGTTAAAAATATCCGGCTGGGCCCGACGCTGCCGGCTTTCGTCAGCCCGGACGTATTAAAAATTCTGACCGAAAAATACGGCGTCGCGCCGATTTCCGACCCGGCCAACGATTTGAAAGCTTTGTTAAAAAGCTGAAATCGACCTGTTTTCGGAAACGTCTTTTTATCCCCGACGATAAAAAGATATTCCGAAAACAATTTAAAATGTTTGTCGTTTCGCATTTTTATGCTATAGACATCAACAGCGTATTTCGACGAGTCAAAAACGCGGGCGTGGTGAAATTGGCAGACACGCCAGATTTAGGTTCTGGTGGCTTCGGCCGTGGGGGTTCAAGTCCCTTCGCCCGCACCACTTTTTGGCTTTGTCGGACTTTTGAAATGTTTTGAATTTTTTAGGAAAAAGGATATGCAGGTAACTGAAACAAAAGCAGAAGGGCTGAAACACGGATTTAAAGTGGTTGTTCCCGCGGAAACAATCGCTGCCAAAGTGACGGATAAAATCAAATCAATCGGCGAAAACGCGACTATTCCCGGTTTCCGCAAGGGAAAAGCTCCGGAAAGCTTTTTGCGCCAGCGTTATGAAAAGGCCGTCATGGGCGAAGTGCTGGACGAACTGATCCAGTCCGAAACGTCAAAGACTTTGTCCGAACGTTCTTTGCGCCCGGCTATGCGTCCGAAAATCGAAATCACCGCCTTTGACGAAGGCAAAGATCTGGAATTCACGCTGGACGTCGAAGTCGTCCCCGAAATCACGCCCGTTGATTTCGCAACGATTTCTTTGGAAAAGCTGATTGCCGATATCCCCGAAGAAGAAATCGAAAAGGCTTTGGAACGTCTGGCCGCGGCGCGCAGCGATTCCGAACCGGTTAAAGAAGACCGCGCGGCGAAAAACGGCGACATCACCGTTATTGACTTTGTCGGATCCATTGACGGCGTCGAATTCCCCGGCGGCAAAGGGGAAAATTATTCTCTGGAACTGGGATCAGGTTCTTTTATTCCCGGTTTTGAAGACCAGCTGGTCGGCAAAAAGGCCGGTGAAAAAGTCGACGTAAAGGTTCCCTTCCCCGCCGATTACCATGCTAAAGACCTGGCCGGCAAAGACGCCGTTTTCGCCGTCACCGTCAAAGAACTGCGCGCGAAGAAAGCCGCCGAAATCAATGATGAATTTGCCAAATTCTTCGGCAAAAACTCTTTGGACGAACTGCGCGAAATGATCCGCGCGGAATTGATGCGCGAATATGAAAGCGTATCCATGAGCAATCTGAAACGCGTTTTGCTTGACGCTTTGGCCGAAGCGCATGATTTCCCCGTTCCGGAAAGCATGCTTGATCTGGAATTCGACGCGATCTGGAAACAGGTTCAGGCCGCCAAAGATAAAAACCAGCTGGACGAAGACGACGCCGGCAAATCCGACGACGAACTGCGCGACGAATACCGCGCGATCGCCGAACGCCGCGTCCGTTTGGGACTGCTGCTGGCCGAAATCGGCATGAAAAACAAAATCACCGTTACGGACGCCGATCTGAACCGCGCGATCATGATGGAAGCCCGTCAGTTCCCCGGTCAGGAAAAGGCTGTTTTCGATTTCTATGCCAAACACCCCGAAATGCTGGACAGACTGCGCGCTCCGCTGTTTGAAGAAAAAGTGATCGACTTTATCTTAAAGGCCGTTAAACTGAACGAAAAGAAAGTAACGCCCGAAGAATTGTATAAAGCCGACGCCGAAGACGCCAAAAAACCGGCAAAAAAGGCAAAGAAAACAGCCAAAGCCGCGGATAAAACCGAAGAAAAGAAACCGGCGAAAAAAGCCAAGGCAAAGGAAGAAACAGCCGAAGCCGAAGAAAAGAAACCGGCTAAGAAACCGGCTGCCAAGAAAAAAGCGGACAAATAACGGTTTAAAACTTTTCTTTGTTTGAACTGCAGGGGAACCGCGGGAATTTTCCGGCGGTTCCTTTAATCGAATAAAAAACAGGAGAATACAACTATGCGCGAACGCGACCCGATGGACGTTTACATGAACACTCTGGTGCCGATGGTGATTGAACAGACCAGCCGCGGCGAACGGTCATTTGACATTTATTCCCGTCTGTTAAAAGAACGAATCGTTTTTCTGACAGGCGAAGTCCATGACGAAGTTGCCAGCCTGATTTGTGCCCAGCTCTTGTTTTTGGAATCCGAGAACCCGAATAAAGATATTGCTTTTTATATCAATTCTCCGGGCGGCGTCGTAACGTCGGGTATGGCAATTTTCGATACGATGAACTATATCCGTTGTGATGTTTCGACTTTGTGCATCGGCCAGGCGGCCTCTATGGGATCGCTGCTGCTTACCGCCGGGAAAAAGGGAAAACGGTTCTGTCTGCCCAACGCGCGCGTGATGATTCATCAGCCGTCCGGCGGATTCAGGGGACAGGCTACCGATATTGAAATTCATGCCCGTGAAATTCTGGCTTTGCGCGCGCGGCTGAACAACATTTACGTTGAACAGACCGGCCAAAGTCTGGAAACAATCGAAAAGGCGATGGAACGCGATAATTTTATGAGCGCCGAAGAAGCCAAAGCGTTCGGACTGATCGACGAAGTTGTTTCGACGCGTCTGAAACCGGCGGAATAAAACGCGTAAAAACACTGTCTTAATATGATATTGCCTTTGCTTGCCCGATCATAGTAGCATGGCAAAGAACAAAATGAGGATTTTGACGACTATGACGAAAACACCGTCCAAAGATGATAAAAAAGGAACGCTGTATTGTTCTTTTTGCGGCAAAAGCCAGCATGAAGTAAAAAAACTGATTGCCGGTCCGAATGTCTTTATCTGTGACGAATGCATCGGCCTGTGCACCGATATTATCACGGAAGAACATCAGGAAAGCGCGGTAAAAGAAGCCGGGAAAATGCCTTCGCCCAAAAAAATCAAGGAAGTTCTTGACGATTACGTGATCGGGCAGGAACTGGCTAAAAAAGTGTTATCCGTCAGTGTTTATAACCATTATAAACGCCTGACGACACGGGACGAAGGCAAATCGGACGTGGAAATTTCAAAATCCAATATTCTGCTGATCGGCCCGACGGGATCCGGAAAAACGCTGATGGCGCAGACTTTGGCGCGAATCTTGGACGTTCCGTTCTGCATGGCGGACGCGACGACATTAACCGAAGCGGGATATGTCGGCGAAGATGTTGAAAACATCATTTTAAAACTGCTGCAGGCGGCCGATTACAATGTTGAAAAGGCGCAGCGCGGCATTATTTATATTGATGAAATCGACAAGATTTCCAGAAAATCCGAAAACCCTTCCATTACGCGCGACGTTTCGGGCGAAGGCGTGCAGCAGGCTTTGCTGAAAATCATGGAAGGCACGGTCGCTTCCGTTCCGCCGCAGGGCGGACGCAAGCACCCGCAGCAGGAATTTATTCAGGTTGACACGACAAACATTCTGTTCATCTGCGGCGGCGCTTTTGCCGGACTGGAAAAAGTCATCGCGCAGAGAACGAATAAATCTTCCATCGGATTCGGAGCAAACGTTTCCGGTCCTGACGACCGTAAAACAGGCGAAGTCCTGCGCGACGTCGAACCGGAAGATCTGTTAAAGTTCGGCTTGATCCCCGAATTTATCGGCCGTGTACCGGTGTTGGCGACACTGGAAGATCTGGACGAAGATGCTTTGGTAAAAATCCTGACGGAACCGAAAAACGCTTTGGTCAAACAGTATCAGGCTTTATTTTCCATGGAAAACGTCCGGTTGACCTTTACGCCGCAGGCGCTGCGCGAAATCGCCAAAAAAGCGGTCGAACGCAAAACGGGCGCCAGAGGATTGCGCGCGATCATCGAACGGCTGCTGCTGGAAACGATGTTTGAACTGCCGTCAATGGAAGGCGTCGGCGAAATCGTCGTTGACGATAAAGTCGTGCTGGGTGAAACGGAACCGTTGCGCATTTATAAAAAGAAAGATAAAGAGGCTTCAAGCGCATAAGATTTTTTAATTGCGCTCTTGTGCTTTATTTTTTCCAACCTTATTTATTAACCGACTTACACAACCAACAAAAGGGAGAGGTGGTTATCATGGACGCCCCGGCTCAAGAAAAAATATATCCTTTATTACCTTTGCGGGATATTGTCATCTTTCCGCATATGATTGTTCCTTTGTTTGTCGGCAGGGAAAAATCCGTAAAAGCCCTGGACAAAGCAATGAACGACGACCGGCAAATCGTTTTGCTGACGCAAAAAGATCCGGCTTTGGACAACCCGAACGCTGAAGAAATGCATTCTGTCGGCACTTTGGGATCGGTGGTCCAGCTGCTGCGCCTGCCCGACGGCACGGTCAAAGCGCTGGTTGAAGGATTGAAGCGCGTCAAAATCAAGCAATTTTCCGACAATAACGACTGTTTTGAAGCGCAAATTGAAGATATTCCCGATAAAATCAGTGCCAAAGACGACATTAACGCTTTCATGCGTTCTTTGATGACACAATTTGAAGAATACGTCCGGCTGAACAAAAAAATCCCGCCGGAAATTCTGCTGTCTATCGGCCAGATTGAAGATCCGTCAAAACTGGCCGACGTTATTGCGTCGCATTTGTCTTTGAAACTGACGGACCGGCAAAATCTGCTGGAAACGCAGAACGTTTTCACACGTTTGGAATTGCTGTTCGGCTATATGGAAGCCGAAATGGGCGTCCTGCAGGTTGAAAAGAAAATCCGCCGCCGTGTGAAAAAGCAGATGGAAAAATCTCAGCGCGACTATTATCTGAACGAACAAATGAAAGCGATTCAGAAAGAGCTGGGCGACGAAGACGGTTCCGCCGAACTGGACGAGCTGGAAGCGAAAATCAAAAAGACAAAAATGTCCGCCGAAGCGAAGGCAAAAGCGAAGTCGGAATTAAAGAAACTGCGCCACATGAGTCCGATGTCATCGGAAGCCACCGTTATCCGCAATTATCTGGACTGGCTGCTGGATCTGCCGTGGGGTAAAAAGTCCGCCATTCAGACGGATTTGAAAAAAGCCGAAGAAATTTTGAATCACGACCACTACGGCCTGGAAAAAGTCAAAGAACGCATTTTGGAATATCTGGCGGTGCAGAAAAAAACGAAATCCGTCAACGGGCCGATTTTGTGTCTGGTGGGTCCTCCGGGCGTCGGGAAGACGTCTTTGGGCGAATCAATCGCCCGCGCGACGGGCCGCAAGTTTGTCCGCGCGTCGCTGGGCGGCATGCGCGACGAAGCCGAAATCCGCGGCCACCGCCGTACTTACGTCGGTTCCATGCCAGGCAAGATCATTCAGAGCATGAAAAAAGTCAAAACCCGCAATCCGTTATTCCTGCTTGACGAAATTGACAAGCTGGGGGCCGACTGGCGCGGGGATCCTTCTTCCGCCCTGCTGGAGGTTCTGGATCCGGCGCAGAATTCAACGTTTAACGACCATTATCTGGAAGTCGATTACGATCTGTCCGACGTTATGTTCATTACAACGGCGAATTCGTTAAAGATGCCGCGGCCTTTGCTGGACCGTATGGAAATTATCCGCATCGCCGGATATACGGAAGACGAAAAAGTCGAAATCGCCAAACGCCACTTAATTAAAAAGCAGCGTGAAGCGGCGGGTTTAACCGAAAAAGAATGGACGGTCAGCGATGAAGCGCTGCGTTCTTTAATCCGCTTATACACCCGCGAATCCGGCGTGCGCAATCTGGACAGAGCTTTAGCCGGACTGGCGCGCAAAGCGGCAAAAGAACTGATGACGACGAACAAAAAAACCGTCAATATCACCGAGCGCAACCTGAAAAAATATGCCGGCGTTCCGGTTTACACTTACGGTGTTGCCGAAAAACAGGATCAGGTCGGCGTAACGACAGGTCTGGCATGGACGGAAGTCGGCGGCGAGATTCTGTCGATCGAAGCCGTCATGATGCCCGGCCACGGCCGTGTGACGCAAACGGGACAACTGGGCGACGTGATGAAAGAATCGATCGCCGCGGCGCGTTCTTTTGTGCGATCCCACGCTGTTGCTTTCGGTATTCGTCCCGACCTGTTTGACAAACGCGACATTCACATTCACGTTCCCGAAGGCGCGACGCCGAAAGACGGGCCGTCCGCGGGGATTGCGATGTGTACGTCTTTGGTTTCCGCGATGACGGGCATTCCCGTTTCCAAAGATATCGCCATGACCGGCGAAATCACGCTGCTGGGCAAAGTATTGCCGATCGGCGGGCTGAAGGAAAAGTTGTTGGCCGCTTTGCGGGCGGGGATAAAGACGGTTTTAATTCCGAAAGACAATGAAAAAGATCTGGAAGAAATTCCCGACAACGTCAAAAAAGGCCTGACGATTATTCCCGTTTCAACGGCCGAAGAGGTTTTAAAACGCGCTTTGATCCGTCCTTTAATTCCGATTGAATGGAATGAAGAAGAGGAAGAAAACAAAGCGAAAGCCGCTTTGATGAATCAGGAAGAAGAAGACGGCGAAGAAAAAGTCCGTTGCCACTGACCATCGTGATGAAAAAGAAAAGGAAGGAAAGGTGTTTCCTTCCTTTTTTGATTCGGCAAAACGGGGATAGACACTTAAAAAGCGATATAATTTTTTATGTTTTTCTATTTTTAGCGTTTTTTCCGATCGAAAAGTTTCATAAAAACCGGAAAAAGCAAAAAAAATCAGCAAAAGCCTTATTCTCCTATTGACCGAGGAAAGCTTCACGTTCTAAACTTTCTCTTAGATTCGTTGTTGAATCTGAGTTTTGTCTTTTAATTTTAATAGAGGGAGCCCTCACGTGAATAAGAACGATCTCGTAGCTGAAGTAGCTAAGAACACCGGTCTGTCCAAAACGGACGCCAGCAAGTCTGTTGATGCTTTTTTGAATGCCGTTACCGGCGCTTTGAAGAAAAACGACGAAGTCCGTCTGGTTGGCTTTGGTACGTTCAGCATTGCTCAGCGCGCTGCAACCGAAGGCCGTAACCCCCGTACGGGTGCCAAAATTAATATTCCGGCTTCTAAACAGCCGAAATTTAAGGCAGGCAAAGGTTTAAAAGACGCTGTCAATTAATAGCGTCCTTTGTTCTTAAAGACAGGCGGTCTGCAATTTGCGGCCGCTTGTTTTTTTATCTTGTTATCCGGAAATAAATCCTGTATAACCATTGATGTTCACGGGCGACTAGCTCAGCTGGTTAGAGCATCTCGTTTACACCGAGAGGGTCTGCGGTTCGAATCCGTAGTCGCCTACCATAAAAAAAGGGTATCGAAAGATACCCTCTTTTTTATGGTTAGAAGACTTGGATAAGAACCGCAAGCGGTTCGGTCGCCAGCGGCGACGACGCGCAGGACATTTGTCCGAGCGGCCCCGCAAGGGGTGAGCTAATGCGAACAATCCGTAGTCGCTTCCCATAAAAAAAGGGGATCGAAAGATACCCTCTTTTTATGGTCGGAAGACTTGGATAAGAACCGCCCCAAATTTTCTTATAAAGAGAGAAAAAAAATATTGCCGCAGACATTTCCGAAAACGGAAAAAGGAAACTGTTATTTCCTTGCGGTTTATACCCCTTTCGATTATACTGACTTCGTGTTTCTAAAAGAAAGAAACACAGGGCGTCGAAAACCCTAACTCAGATAGTCGCTTTGTGTATGGCGACTAAAAAACTATACGCCAATATCTGTCCTTCGGGCGGATCAACCCAGTTAAAAAGTATCATTTTTAAGATCGTCTTTTAATCGAGCA
>ENA-ORPH01001437-ORPH01001437.1-human-gut-metagenome-genome-assembly--contig:-NODE-1437-length-22929-cov-4.566276_pt1 | contig 22929 bp, 19 predicted proteins | sample MGYA00242142_ERZ509074 | MGnify/ENA primary metagenome ERZ509074 (study PRJEB26280, sample SAMEA2338724) | human gut metagenome | biome: human gut; feature: human-associated habitat; material: faeces...
CCCGCCATTGCAAGCGCGGGGGCGTGAGTATCCTTCGCCGCCAGCATCGCCTTTTCCACCAGAGCCGAAACGACGGCGTAGCGGAACGAAGCCGCCATATCCGCCTTCGGGAGAGGTTCGCCCTTCATCTCCATCTTGTTCGCCGCGTTCAGGAACGCCGTTTTCATGCCGGAGAAGGAATAGTCGTACTTGCCGGGGGTGTGCGGATGCGGGAGCGAGAGGAAATGCGGGTCGCCCTCCTCAGCCAGTGCGTCGATGCGCGGGCCGCCGGGGTAGGGGAGCGTCAGCACGCGCGCCGCTTTGTCGAACGCTTCGCCCGCCGCGTCGTCCATCGTCTGACCAAGCAGGGTGTAATCGCCGTAGTCGTTCACGCGGACGATGTGGCTGTGTCCGCCCGATACGACAAGGCACAGAAACGGCGGCTTCAAATCCGGATTGGAGATGTAGTTCGCGGACACATGCCCTTCGATGTGGTTGACGGGGATGAGCGGCTTGTTTGCGGCGTAGCTCAAGCCCTTCATGCAGCTGACGCCGGTGAGCAGCGCGCCGACAAGCCCCGGCCCGTAGGTGACGGCGAGGGCATCGACATCCTGCAAGCGCATGTTCGCTGCCCGGAGCGCCTCGTCAATCACGCGGTCGCAGGCTTCGACGTGCGCGCGGCTGGCAATTTCTGGCACGACGCCGCCATAGAGCGCATGAAGGTCAATCTGGCTGAAAACGATGTTGGAGACGATGGTGCGCCCATCCTCGATGATGGCGGCGGCGGTTTCGTCGCAGGACGTTTCCAGCGCCAGAATGCGAACGTGGTCTTTCGTCTGCAAGGCATCAAGCTGCGCGCGGGCAGATTCAGTGTAGGTCATGGGAATACGCCCCTTATTGTTGATTTCGTAGCTTCACGGTGGCAATGATGAGCAGAATCCCCATCAGTGCCGCCCAGACAATGCCGATGATTTGCGCATAGTCAATGAACAATTGCGTCGGCATTAAACGGATGAGCAAATCCGTTTGCGGATTGAGCAGCCACAGGTTGTTTGTGAAGGCGATTTGATGGAAGAGGATGAACAGCCGGTCAAAATCCATCGCCGCCAGCAGCGCAAGAATGGCGACAAACGCCAGCATACAGCAGGCGGTTCGCCGGACGATTCGCCAGAAGAACCGCTGTTTCCGGGAATAGAGCCAACCGACCAGCGTCAGGAGGATGCTGCCCAGCGAAAAACGACGGCACAAGCTGAACAGCGTCCGCACGTCCGCCATATGCGTTTGCTCACGCTCGTTGAAAGCGTTGTATGCTATGCCGTTCATGGAAAATACGAGCTGGAAGTCGCCCTCGCCCTTGAGGTAATCGGTAATCAGCTTGGCGGCGGCACCGTATTGCTCCGCCGGAAAGCCGGTTGCTTCAGGCGGAGCGGTGCGCAGCATGAGCGTTTGCATCAGGGCAGGCTGCGTACCGACCCCGTAAACGATGGCTGCCAGCATGGTCAGGCAAAGCAGAAGCGCAGACAGGACGGAAACGAGTTGATAGCGCACCGGAAAATCTCCTTTCCGGGGAAAGCAATATAACGGCGAGAACCCTCCCAGCAGACACTGAGAGGGTTTCGGCATTACTGCATCTTCAAATAGGCGGTGATGAAGCCCTCAAGGTTGCCGTCCATCACGTCGTCAATGTTGCCGGATTCGTAGTTCGTGCGGTGATCCTTGACCATTGTGTAGGGCTGGAAGACGTAGGAGCGAATCTGGCTGCCCCATTCAATCTTCTTCATTTCGCCCTTGATGTTCGCCATTTCCTCTTCCTTGGCGCGTTCACGCAGTTCCAGCAGCTTCGCCTTCAGCATTTTGATACACGTCGCGCGGTTCTGCACCTGATCGCGCTCGGTCTGGCAGGAGACAACGATGCCGGTCGGGTAGTGCGTCATGCGGACAGCAGAAGAGGTCTTATTGACGTTCTGACCGCCTGCGCCGCTGGAGTGGTAGGTGTCCACGCGGACGTCCTTCATGTTGATTTCGATGTCGGAATCATCGTCCTCCAGCATGGGGGCGACGTCCAGCGACGCGAAGGATGTGTGGCGGCGGGCGTTTGCGTCGAACGGGGAGATGCGGACGAGGCGGTGCACGCCTTTTTCGCCGCGGAGGTAGCCATAGGCGTGGTCGCCGCTGACCTCGAAGGTGACGGACTTAATGCCCGCTTCGTCGCCGTCAAGCAAATCCAGCACCTTGACGGTGAAGCCCATCTTTTCACAGTAGCGGGTATACATGCGGAAGAGCATGGACGTCCAGTCCTGCGCTTCTGTTCCGCCCGCGCCCGCGTGGAGGGACAGCACCGCGTCATTGTCGTCATAGTCGCCGCGCATGAGGGTTTCCAGCTCCAGCGCGTCGGTATGCTCTTTGAGCGTCGCCAGCTCATTCACCGCTTCGGTGACGGTGTCTTCGTCCTTCTCTTCTTCCGCCATTTCGAGCATGACCTCGATATCATCGGCGGAAGAAAGCAGCTTTTCGTAGTGTTCGAGTTTGCCTTTGAGGTTGGAAACCTTCTGGTTGACCTTCGCGGAGTGATCCGGGTCATTCCAGAATTCGGGTTGATTCATTTCCTCGGTCAGCTCATCCAGCTGTTCGCGAATATGGTCAATGTGGAGGGCATCGCCCGCGGCAAGCAGGGATTTACGAATCTCTGCCAGTTCGCTGCGATACTGGGGAATATCAATGAGCGCCATGTTTAATCTCCTTCAATCGTCAGGAAAGGCTTTTTCTGGTTGATGATTTTGCTTTTGGGTGGATTGATGGTTGATTTTTTATGTTGCGGGGGTTTCGCTCCTGCGGGAGCGACAAGGGGGCATGAAAACAGACGAAGTCTGCGGGCACCCCCTTGACCCCTTCGCATTCGCCCTCAGGATGTTACTGGTTGGTTTATGTTAGTTGGGCACGAAAGGTACACTAACTAAAAAGCAACAATTACAACCTACTATGCAAGAGGGCACCGAAGGGGTGGAGGGGGCGATCGGAAAGCCCCCTCCTCGCGTCCGCAGACGCGAAATCCCTGCATAAACACGCGAAAATTACATTGGAATTGCCACCTACTCAATCGCGAAAATGGGTCAAGGGAGTTACTCCCTTGTTTCTTTGTCCTTCCCGCAGCAGTTCTTGTACTTCAAGCCCGAACCGCAGGGGCAGGGGTCGTTGCGGCCAACGCGCTCCGACGGCTTCACCCGCTTGGGCTGGCGCGGCTGATCGTTGCCGGGCACAATCGGCTTGCCCTCGACGGGGCGAACCGCTGCCTGCACACGCTCCGGCGTGCGCTCAATGCGCAGCTGATACATGCGGCGCACCGTGTCCTCGCGAATCAGGTGATTCAGCTCGTCGAACATGTAGCCCGCTTCAATCTGATACTCGGTGACGGGGTTCTTGCCGCTGTACGCGCGGAAGCCGATGCCATCGCGCAGACGATCCATTGCGTCAATGTGATCCATCCAGCGCACATCCACCGCGCGTAGCAGCACAACGCGCTCCACTTCGCGCATGTCCAGCCCGATTTCCGCCAGCGCCGTCTCGCGCTCTTCGTAGAACGCCTTTGCGTCGTCCTTGAGCGCCTGCGCCAGCGCGTCGCGGTCACCGGAGCGGACGACATCCTCCAATTCGGCAATCTTGCCGTGGTGGATGCACAGGTTTTCCAGATAATTCGTCAGCTGCGGAATATCCCAATCCGTGCCGTCGTCAGACGCGCAGTGGCGGGAGAGCGCGGCGTCAATCAGCTTGTACGCCATGCCGATAATGTTGTCGCGGACGTTTTCGCCCATCAGCACGCGGCGGCGCTGACCGTAGATAATCTCGCGCTGGCGGTTCATCACGTTGTCGTATTCCAGAACGTGCTTGCGGATCTCGAAGTTGCGGCCCTCGATGCGCTTCTGTGCGGATTCAATCTGCTTGGTGAGCATTCCCGCCTGAAGCGGCTCGTCGTCCTTGAGCCCCAGACGTTCGACCATCGGCATGATGCGGTCGCCGCCGAAGAGACGCATCAGGTCGTCCTCCAGCGAAATAAAGAACTGGGTCGAACCGGGGTCGCCCTGACGGCCCGCACGGCCGCGCAGCTGATTGTCAATGCGGCGGGATTCATGGCGTTCCGTGCCGATGATATGCAGGCCGCCGGTTTGCAGCACGCGGTCATGCGCTTCGTCGGTGGTGCGCTTGAAGTCCTTGTAGAGGGACTGGTACTTTTCGCGCGCGGCAAGAATTTCATCGGACACATCCTCGGCGTGACCGGTCGCGGCTTCGATGATTTCCTCGTCATAGCCGTCCTGACGCATGGCGCGGCGGGCGAGGAATTCCGGGTTGCCGCCCAGCAGAATGTCCGTGCCGCGGCCAGCCATGTTGGTGGCAATGGTGACGGCGCCCCAGTGACCTGCCTGCGCGACGATTTCAGCTTCCTTGGCGTGGTTCTTGGCGTTCAGCACCTCATGTTGGATGCCACGGCGCTGGAGCATGGCGGAGAGCATTTCGCTCGTTTCAACCGTGACCGTGCCGACCAGCACGGGCTGACCGTTGGCGTGCACCTGCGCAATTGCGTCCACAACGGCGTTGAACTTCGCCTTCTTCGTCTTGTAGACCATGTCGTCCAAGTCCTTGCGGATGTTGGGCTTGTTGGTCGGAATCTGCACGACGTCCAGCGAGTAGATGTTCTGGAACTCGTCCTCTTCCGTCTTCGCCGTACCCGTCATGCCGGAGAGCTTGTGGTACATGCGGAAATAGTTCTGGAAGGTGATGGTCGCTAGTGTGCGGCTTTCGCGCTCGATGGTCACATGCTCCTTGGCTTCAATCGCCTGATGCAGACCCTCGGAGTAGCGGCGGCCAATCATCAGGCGGCCCGTGAATTCGTCAACGATGATGACCTGATCGTCCTTGACGACGTAGTCCACGTCGCGCTTCATCAGGAAGTTGGCGCGCAGGGCGCAGCTGACATGGTGATTCAGCTCGGCATTTTCCGCGTCGTTGATGTTGGTGATGCCGAACGCGGCTTCGACGCGCTGGGCGCCCTCGTCGGTCAGGCTGATGGCCTTTTTCTTCTCTTCAATCTCGAAGTGAACGTCACGCTTGAGCGTGCGGACGACCGCATCCACCTTCGCGTAGAGGTCGGTAGATTTGTCGCCCGCGCCGGAGATAATCAGCGGGGTGCGCGCTTCGTCAATCAGGATGGAGTCCACTTCGTCGACGATGGCGAAGTTGTGGCCGCGCTGCACCAGCTCGCTTTGGCGGATGACCATGTTGTCGCGCAGGTAGTCGAAGCCCAGCTCGTTGTTCGTGCCGTAGGTGATGTCGCAGGCGTAAGCAGCGCGGCGTTCGGCGCTGTCCAGATCGTGGACAATCAGGCCGACGCTCAGCCCCATGAAGCGGTGGACTTTGCCCATCCACTCGCTGTCGCGGCGCGCCAGATAGTCGTTGACGGTCACGACGTGCACGCCCTTGCTGGACAGCGCGTTCAGGTACGCGGGCAGGGTGGACACCAGCGTTTTGCCCTCGCCGGTCTTCATCTCGGCGATGCGCCCCTGATGCAGCACCAGACCGCCCATCACCTGCACGCGGTACGGGCGCATCCCCAGCACGCGGGCGTCGGCTTCGCGGATGGCGGCGAACGCTTCGGGCAGAATGTCATCTTCGGTTTCGCCATTTTGCAAGCGCGTGCGGAATTCATCCGTCTTGGCACGCAGCTGCTCGTCCGTCAGCGACTTGTATTCATCTTCGAGGGCTTCCACGGCGTTGACCGTCTTTTGCAGCTTTTTGACCTCCGCGTCATTGCTGCTGCCCAGCAGTTTTTTGACCCAATCGAACATAAAGTTCTCCTTTCAATATAGAAACAATTTCTGATAATATTTGGAAAATCATAATCATATGAGCGCACCTATTCCCGAATAGACACACTACTCTTTCATTATAACATGAAAGCCCCCGAACATGCAAGTGCTCAGGGGCAATAATCTGCCTTTACGCTCGTGCAAACTGCTGTTACTGCTCCGCCAATTCAGGGTGGGGAATCAGCAGCAAAACGCGATGCGCCTTGTCGGACAGGATGCGGCATGGGTCGTAGAAGGGAATTTCCGCCCCGGCTGCTTCGGCGCAAAAGGTGACAATATCGGACGGCTTGTCCTTCATAGCCGCTGTATACCGTGCGTACAGGTCGGGCGAAAGCTGAATCTCCACGGTTTCACCGTCCACAAGACGCATCAGCTGGGTCAGCAGTTCCTGCTCGGTGGAGACGTACAGCCCGTGCGCCTGATAGTAGTTCGGAACGCCGCTCAGGTCGGGGAAAGTGTACCCGCGATTGGGCGTGTGGTCGATGGACATATCCGCTTCACCCATGGCGTAGTTGCTGTGGAACACATGCCCGTCGAAAGCGGCTCCCCATGTTGCGTCAAGAAAGCCGAAATTGGTCACATTCCATGCATGCAAACCGGTTTCGCCGCTTGTGTCTGACGCTTCGCCGATGATGGTTGCGCATGGAATGCCCGCAAGTCGATAGAGCAGTGAAATCGCCTGCGCATATCCTGCGCAGGTGGCTTCGCCATACAGCAAAGCGCCCACGGCCGCGTGCTGCCACATGTTGTCGGGAGAATAGGTTGTATTCTGTACAAGCCGTTCGTACAGCGCCAGCGGGTCGGGATTTTCGTCCACCCACGACTGTGCTGTTTCCAGCAGCTGTTTGCGCAAGGCTGATGCTTCTTCAGCGGAACAAAGGTAGCGCGGTGAAATGCTTTGGGCGACATCCGGCTGATTGCGCTGATAATGGACACGGTAGGAGTCGATGTGAAACAGCTCCGGATAGTCGTTGCGCATGTTATCCAAGGTCTGTACCAGCAGATTGTAGGACGTTCCGGCGGGAAGTTGAATGCTGCCTTCCTGCGCCATGAGCTTTGGATACAGAAAATTGCGCAGAGTACGTTCGCCGGGCGGCATCATGCGGACAGAGAACATGGTTTCCGCCGGATAGGGCGTATCCGGTTCCTGCTGGGCGAGCAGGGTCGGGGCGGTGAAGAGCATCAGCAGAACGCACAGCAGGGGGAGAAAGCGGATTTTCTGCACAGAAATCCCTCCTTTCGGTGGAAGACGGGGAAAAGCTGTGGATAAGAGAACAGTCCAGCCGTGCAAACGTGCCAAGCTGGACTGTATTCTTAGAAATAAACACGCGGACACTGTATGAAAGTGTGCTCAACTCAATCGCGAGAAGGGTGTCGAGAGGGTCGAAGAGCAGAGGGTCGAAGACCCTTCGCGGAGTCCAGAGGCAGAGCCTCTGGTGGGGTTTAAGGGGCAAAGCCCCTTGCGTCTCCCCTTAGTATGCCGCACGGGGATTGCTGCCGTAGAGCACCGCGAGGGTCTCCTGCCCCGCAGAGCCGTCCACGGAAAGCCCGTTGCGGGACTGGAAGGAGCGAACCGCCGCAACGGTCGCATCATCGTAATAGCCCGTGACGGCTGCCAGATAGCCAAGCTGCTGCAAGCTGTCCTGCATCTGCACCACTTCGTCGCCGCGGTCGCCCTTGCGGAGCGTTTTGTACTCCGTCGTTTTCGCCGCTGCCGCAACCGCTGTGCCGCTGTACAGTTTTGTCAGCGTCTTGTTGCCCGCAATGCCGTCCACCGGCGTCACCTTGTTGCGAATCTGGAATGCGCGGACAGCATCCTGCGTCGTTGCGCCGTACACGCCGTCGCGAGAGCCGTCGTAGTAACCCAGTTCGTACAGCGTCGCCTGCATGGTGCGCACTGCCGCGCCCGTGTCGCCGGGGCGCAGCGTCGCGTATTCGTCGCTGTCCACCGCGTCAGAGGAGTACAGAAGCGTCAGCGTCTTGTCGCCCGCAATGCCATCCACCGGCGTGATGTTCATCTTCTTCTGGAACGCCTTGACCGCCGCCGTTGTGCCGGAGCCGTAATCGCCGTCAATCGTGCCGGTATAATAGCCCTTCTGCTTCAGCGTCGTCTGCAGCTGGCGAATCGCCGCGCCGCTGTCACCCGGCCGGAGCGTGGTGTACTTGGATGTATCCGTGCTGCTGGAGGTGGTGAACAGCGCACGCTGGGTCGCGGGGCCTGCCTTGCCGTCCACACGCAAGCCCTGCGCCGACTGGAACGCGACGACTGCCGCCGTCGTTGCCGCGCCGTACTTGCCGTCCACGCTGCCGGAATAGTAACCCTTGTTTTTCAGCGCCTGCTGAAGATTGCGAACCGCCGTGCCGGTGTCGCCCTTGCGCGTAGCCGTCCACGGAGGTGGAAGCAGTCGCCGTCGGCATGGAGCCGGCAGCAATCGCCGCGTCGGAATAGAGGCGGTTCAGGGTGGATGTGCCCGCTTTGCCGTCCGCCTTCAGGCCGTTCGCCGTCTGGAAGGCGATCACTGCCGCCTTTGTTGCGTCGCCGAAAGAGCCGTCCGCTGTGCCGGTCAGGTAGCCCAAGGATTTCAGGCGCGTCTGCATCGCCTTGACGGCGCCGCTGTTCTTCATGCCGGACTCCAGCGTCGTGCCGATGGAGGAAACGGGCGTGGAGGATTTTGCCGCGGAGGAAGAATACAGTGTTTGCAGCGTCGAAGGCCCGGCGACACCGTCCGTATACAGGCTCTTGTACTTTTTCTGGAACGCCTTGACGGCGTATTCTGTCGCGCCCTCGTAGTTGCCGTCCGGCGAACCCGCCATCCAGCCCAGTTCAATCAGGCGCGCCTGCAGCGTGCGGACGCGCGTGCCGGACGAACCGCTCTGGAGATAATACTCAGTGGAGAGGTTTGGGGTCGCGGTGGTTTTCGGCTTGGGGGTTGCGGTCTTGCGCGGAGTAGCGGTTGCGGCGGCTGCCTTGACAGCGTTGGAACTGTTCAGCTTTGCCATCGTCGATTTGCCCGCGATGCCGTCCACCAGCAGATTGTTGCGGTCTTGGAACGCACGCAGCGCCTTCTCCGTCGCGTCGCCGAAATCGCCGTCAACGCTGCCGGTGTAGTAGCCCAGCTGCTTCAAGCGGCGCTGGAGCGTCTTGACATCAGCGCCGGACGAGCCTTTTTTGAGAACGGCAGCCGCAGTCGGCGTGGGCGTTGCGGTCGGACGCGCGGTGGTGGCGATGCTGCCGGGCGGCGTGGTCACCACGGTGACAATGCCGTTGGAGGTAATCACGCCCGGCTGTGTCGTCGGCATAGCGGTGTTCGTGCCGAAATTAAAAACGGATTCAACCGTCGGCGTGGGCGAAGGAGTGGGCGTGGCGGTGCGCGGGGGCGCTGAGACAGCAACCGTATTGTAAACAACACCCTGATTGGACAGGTCGCCCGACAGGTCGTCCGGCGGCACAAAGCAGCCCGTCAGCGTCATGGACAGCGCCAAAACACCGCACAGGGCAGCGCCCTTGAGAATGCGGTTGCGAACAGTTGCAGCGGCATGATTCTTCATGATGATAATTCCCTTCCTTCACACTCAGGGCGAGCGGAGCAAGCGTTATCCTCCTGCCGGATTTGCCGGAAAGAGGCGTATGGGCAATCGCCCATCTATATTGTACACATTTATCGGGCAGTGTGCAAGGGCTAAATTGCACTTCCCCTGCCGGAAAGTGGCGAAAAGCCCGCGCCTTCCAATGATATAACGAAACAAGCGGCGCTTTTCCTCCCTTTCCGCTGGATTAGACGGAGAAAAACGCAGATTTGTTCCGCTGAATCAATTATTATTCGACATGTGTGCCTGATTTTCCTGCTGCGAAAACCGTTTCGATATGAAAAACCCCGCCGGAGGATTCCGACGGGATTCGATTATTCATGCTTGCGAACCTTGCATTTCAGCACGGCATCCACTGCTTTGCCCATTTCCGGCAGCTGAATATCCATCAAGCGGCCTTCGTCGCACTTCTTGGCAAGTTCGGGCTGAATCGGCAATTGCGCCAGCATCGGCAGTCCGTACTGCTTCGCGACATCCGCCGTGCGCCCTTCGCCGAAGGGATACAGGCGCTTGCCGCAGTCCGGGCAGGTCATGTACGCCATGTTTTCCACCAAGCCCAGCACGGGGATGTTCATCATCTGCGCCATTTTGACGGCTTTCTCCACAATCATGCCGACCAGCTCCTGCGGGCTTAAGACAATCACGATGCCATCCACCGGCAGCGACTGGAACACCGTCAGCGGCACGTCGCCCGTTCCCGGCGGCATGTCCACATACAGGCAGTCCACATCCCCCCAGCACACATCCGTCCAGAACTGCTTGACCGTGCCCGCAATCAGGCTGCCGCGCCAGATAACGGGGTCGGTGTCGTGCTCCAGCAGCAGGTTGATGGACATAACCTTCACGCCGTTTTCAGCTTCCTGCGGCAGGATGCCCAGCTCATTGCCGACCGCCTTGTCGCGGATGCCCAGAATGCGCGGCATACTCGGCCCGGTGATGTCCGCATCCAGCACCCCGGCGATTTTCCCGCGCCGCGCCGTTTCGCACGCGAGCAGACCCGTCACCAGCGATTTTCCCACGCCGCCTTTGCCGCTGACAACGCCGATGACCTTCTTCACCCGGCTGCCCGCGTTTGCCGGGGCAAGCAAACTCTGCGGCTTCTGCCGCGATGCGCACGCGCTCCCGCACGAGGAGCAGTCATGCGTACATTCTTCTGCCATCATGTTCACCTCTGCATCAGATTCATGGGGTATTATAGCATCCGTTTGGGAATGCGTCAAGCTGTCATAATGCCCGAATCGGAAAGTACAGATACTCCTGCTGCGTTTTCGGGTCGGTGAATTCCTGCACCGCGCCGACGAGCTTCACGCCGTTTTCGCGGAAGTAATCGACCATGCGGCTGAATGTGTCCGCGCGGCGATTCTCTATGGCAAGGTACTCATACCCCGGCACGACCCACTTCGTCCATCCGTCCGGCACTTCCGCGTCGATGGGACATTCCACGCCTGCGAGGTACAACCCGTGCGAGAAGCCGTCTGTCCATGGCAGGAACGAACGGGTTTCGTCGCTCATCGCGCCCCAAATGCCGAGCAGCGCGCCGTTTTCGTCGCGGCTGGCGACGGGGGAGATTTCGTCGAAGTGGGCGTTCGCGTCTGACCAGAGCATGGGGATGAAGCCTTCGCCGTCGTCTGTCGAGCCTTCGATGCCGATAACGGCAAAGGAGGGCTTGACGATTTTTTGAATGTTGAGGGATGATTCCATGCTGATACCTCCGATGCTATCCTATTCCCGATTCCGCCACAAGTCATTCTTCCGAATTTTTATCCGCGGAATGCTCGTCGTCAAGTCCACTTCATATATGTCTTCCTCCGTCGGATGCAGAATCACATGCACCTTCTGCCCCAGCGCCGGTTCAATGGTGGACGTATGAAACAAAATCAGCGCATTCCCCGTGCTCGGATGCGTACATTGCAGCTCAATAAAGAAGCGATTGCGTTTGACGGGTGCAGTGTAGCTGACGGTCGCCGCCGTGTGCAGCCCGATTCGCCGCAGTTCCCAGCGCGGCTTCAGGCGCTGGAAGAAATCGACGATGGCGGCAGGGGAGAAGGATTGCAGCGTCGTGCGGCGCAGGAGCAGAGCGCCAGCGAGCATCCACAGCGGCAGCGGCGCCGACGCAAGCAGTGCAATGGGATACCCCAGCAGCGCGCCCGCAATGCCGAGGCCGCACAGCACTTCCAGCGCGACGAACGTCCACCGGGAGAAGAAGCAATGCCGGTGCAGCGCGTTCGCCGCCGCCCAGCCCAGCACGATGCCCCACGCCAGCGGCGCGAGCAGCAGCACGAATCCGGCGAACGATGCGCCCGTTGACCCGCGCGACATCAGATGAACACCGCCGAATGCCAGCCCCCCAAGCAGCAGATAGAACCCCGCCCAGCTGTACGGGCGGAGCAGAAACGCCTGCCAGAGCGGCGTTGCGCCCTCCACGGCATAGCGGACGGATGCACGCAGGTAACGGCAGGCATACAGCGCCAAATGTACTGTCAGCTTTGGCAGCCACAGCAGCACATCCAGCAGCATGTTCAGCAAGTCGCCGACTCCATGCGGACGGCGGAAGGGGAAATCCGGGCGCGCAGAACGGAGCAATTGCATCGTCCTGCGCAGCGATTCGCCCAGCGGCGGCAGACGGAATTTCCGTTTCGGGGGCGCGGACAGCGTGTCCGGAGGCACATCGAACGGGATGTCTGGCGGCATGGTGTCGAACGAATCCGCCGCAGGGTACGGGATGAACTCCTCGGGCGAATAATACTCGCGCGTTCGGCGTCGGCGCGGGGGTTCGTCCGCATTCATGCGGCGGCGGCAGGGCGCGGCTTCGTTTTCCTCCGGCGTATATGCCCAATCCGCCCGGCGCCGGCGCGGCGTCTGCTCACTCATGGGGCTGCCTCCCTTTCGTATGCGTCGCACAAGGACTTTGCGTCGCCCTGCGCGCGGATTCTACCGTGCTCCAGCCAAATCACGCGGTCGCAGAGTTCGCGAATCTGGCTTAAATTATGGCTGACAAACAGCACTGTTGCGCCGCCGGACATGAGCTCAAGCATCCGCGCGCGGCTCTTGCGCTGGAAACGCTCGTCGCCGACGGCAAGAATTTCGTCCACAATCAGAATATCGGGCTGAACGACGGTGGCGATGGAGAAAGCCAGACGCGCGAGCATTCCGGACGAGTACGTTTTCAGCGGACGGTCGATGAAACGATCGAGTTCGCTGTACGCAATGATTTCCGGCGCTTTGTCGTGCAGAAAATCCTTCGGGTAGCCGAGAATCGCGCCGTTAAGGAAGATATTCTCCCGCCCGGTGAGTTCCGCGTCGAAGCCGCTGCCGAGTTCGAGCATGGGCACAAGCGTGCCCTGCAGGGCGACGCTGCCGCTGGTGGGCGGGTAAATGCCGCTGATGATTTTGAGCAGGGTGGATTTTCCCGCGCCGTTATGGCCAATCAGCCCGGTGACACTGCCCTTTTCGGCGGTGAAGGATACATCATCGAGGGCGCGGAAGGTGGTGGTATGCGTCTGGCGGTGGAGGGCGTCGACGACAAACTCCTTGAGGTTGGTGGTGCGGTTCTGGTCGATGCGGAAATCCATCGTAATGTGGCGGGCTTCTACCAAGGGGATTCACCTCCTCGCGCCCGCAGGCGCGAAATCCTGCGAATATAATTCTCCATCAACCAAGAAAAATCCTCTTGCCAAATGCAAAACTGACAGAAATTCCTTTCTGCTTCCGCCCCTTGACGGGAGGGCGCGGGTGGGCTATACTTATCCCGTATGGAAAAGGGGAGGAATCTGGATGGAAATCATTGCACGAATCGAAAACGGCTTTCGGGAGAAATTCGGCGTGCCGCGGCAGTCGGGGCTTGTGCCGGAGGTGATTTCCCGCGTCGTGATGGCAGAAAAGTACAGCGTCCGCGAGGCGTTCCGCGGCATTGAGGATTACTCCCACCTATGGCTGCTTTGGGAGTTCGACCGCGCGCAGCAGGATAATTGGCGGCCGACTGTGCGTCCGCCGCGGCTGGGCGGCAATACCCGATTGGGCGTGTTCGCGACGCGCTCGCCGTTCCGCCCGAACCGCATCGGTCTGACGGTTGTCCGCTTGATTCGCATGGAGGAGGAGAACGGGCGCATCACGCTCGTCGTCTCCGGCGCGGATTTGATGGACGGCACGCCAATTGTGGACATCAAGCCGTACTTGCCGTATGTGGACAGCGTGCCGGACGCGGTCGGCGGGTTCACCGAGCAGACCGAACGCCATCACCTGACGGTGGATTTCCCGGAGAAGCTCAAAAAGTACGTTCCCAAGCAGAACCTGCCCGCCGTGATGGGCTTGCTCGCGCAAGACCCGCGCCCGGCGTATCAGCATGACGGAAAGCGCGTGTACGGCGTGCCGTATGGCGAGGTGGATATTCGCTTTGTCGTCGAGGGCGACACGCTGACGGTGGTGGAGGTCGTGCCGTACACGGAAAAGGAGCAGAAAAAATGAATACGAATCGCTGGATGCAGGAGGTCAATGCGCGGTTTCCAGTGCGAAAAAGCAAGGTACAAAAGGCGCAGTTCCGCCAGTATGTGCTGCAAAAGGCGCAGGAAATGGGCTATGCGGCGAGGATGGAGGAAAACAAGGCAATCTGCACGAACTGCAATATCGTCGTGGGCGATGTGGACAAGGCGAAAGTGCTTGTTACGGCGCATTACGATACGCCCGCAACCGTCGGGCTGACGAATGTCATGCTGCCCATGAATCGCCCGATGTTTTACCTCGTTCAGGCACTGATTGCGCTGGTGATGGTGGTGTTCATCTTCATACCGACGGGGATTGTGGAAAAGCTCACGGGCAGCATCTTCTGCACGGAAGCGACGCTGATTGGGCTGTACTGCCTGATGATGTATCTGCTGCTGGCGGGCGTGCCGAATCCGCACAACGTCAATGACAACACGTCGGGCGTGTGCGGGGTGCTGGCGCTGATGGAGGCGTTCGCGGCGGAAAAGCCGGAGGAGATTGCGTTCGTGCTGTTCGACAACGAGGAGAAGGGGCTGCTCGGCTCATCGGGGCTGGCGAAAGCGCACAAGCAGGCGGCAAAAGAGACACTTGTGCTGAACATGGACTGCATCGGCGTGGGGGAGGCCATGCTGATGCTTGTGCCGAAAGCGGCGCGGGAGAAGTATCCGGCACTGGGCGAGGCGGCGCGGAAAAGCAGCGGCATTCCGGTCGTCCTTGGCGACATGGAGAAGTGCAATTTCTCCTCCGACCAGAAGCACTTCAAGCTCGGCGTGGGCATCTGCGCCTGCCGCAAGAAAAAGCATGTAGGCTGGTACTGCAGCAAAATTCATACCAAACATGACACGACGTACGACGAAATCACCCTGCAGGGCGTGGCGGACACGGTGGAAGCCGTCCTCCGGCAGGTCGTCGGGAAGGAGCAAGCATGACCATACGCGAAGAAATCGACGCGCAGTTCCCCATCCGCAAAACGACGGCGCAGAAGCGGGCGTTCGAGAAGTGGGTGATGGCGAAAATGCGCGAAATGGGGTATCGCCCCTATGTGGACGGCATGAACCGAAAGGACAAGCTGCGCCACCGCAACATCGTCGCCGGCGACCCTCAAAATGCCGAACTGCTCATCAGCGCCCACTACGATACGGCGGCGACCATCGGCGTGCCCGATCTGCGCATCCCCCGGAATTTCCCGGTGTATATCCTCTCGCAGGGCGCGGTGCTGCTGGGAATGCTGCTGATTTCCCTGCTGATTGGCACGGTGGTCGGGCTGGCGACGAAGAGCGGCGATTGGCTGATTTTGACGTTCTTTTTTGCCTATCTGGCGCTGATGCTGATGATGATGTTCGGCGCGGCGAACAAGCATAACGTCAATGACAACACATCCGGCATTGCCGCCCTGCTGGAGACGATGCAGCGCCTGTCCCCTGAAGCGCGCGAAAAGACGGCGTTCATCCTCTTTGATCATCAGGAGACGGGCAGCCGCGGCGCAAAGAGCTACGGCGCACAGCACGTCGAAGTGCAGACGATGAAGCTGCTTGTTGACCTCAACTGCGTTGGGGATGGCGACACCTTCGTCATCAGCGCCCCGAAAATGGCACAGGACAAGCCGGAATACGCCGTCGTCCGCGAATCCCTCGAAGTGAACGCAATGGCATCCGGCGTGTCGACGCAGTTCTTCGGGCGCGCGGGTGTGCAAGGCGCGGGCGATTATCGGCGCTTCGTGTGCGGGGTGGGCGTATCGGCATACCACCACAGCGCAGGGGTGGGACTCATCACCGGGCGCATCCACACTTCCCGCGATACCGTCTGCCGGCAGGAAAATTTGGACTATCTCGCCAAAAGTCTCGCCGACGCGGCTCAAAAAATGAATGATTTGTAACAAATTGCCGAACAAGCGGCATTTTTCAGCGCTTTTGCTTTGCAATTTGTACCGGAATATGCTACAATAGTGAATAGAAAGGCTCCCTGTTGGCGAGACTGGAAGAGGAGGAAGCAGCATGCTGCCGAAAGTTTGCAAGGGATTCCACGCCATTTTTGTCGCGGTGATGTGTGTGGTGTGCGTGGCGCTGTGTGTGCTGGCGGTTCGGCTGGCGCAGCAGGGCGAGCAGCTTCGGCTGACGCAATTGCAGCTGGATGCAAGTCTGGCGCGCTTGAAGCTCCAGCAGACGCAGCGCGCGCAGATTGACATTGACCTGCCGGAAACGCTGACGCAATTGCAGGCGGTGCAGCCCGAAGCGGATGCAGCGTCCGCGCGCGAGCAGGAACTCCGCGCCCAGCGCAAGGCGCTCCGCAGCGAGAATGCGGAATTAGCGGCGCAGGCGGAAACGCTCACGCAGCAGCTCGCTCTCCTTCGGATCCCGGACAGTGAGCTGATCGGAGAGGTGGAGACGCTGCAAAAGACGCTTTCATCCCTTCAGGCGCAGGTGGACGCCGCACGGCAACTCCTTGGGCAGGCAGAGGAGTGAGCCTATTCCCCAATTCACTTGCGCTATCTGCTTGCGCATTCGCATTTGGGAATAGTATACCAGCCGCATTTATTCACAGCCTGAGATTCGACTGACAAAGCAAGGAGGAAGTTCCCATGTCCGAAAACAAGTCCCAGACGCCGGCACAGAACACGCCGGAAAACAGCGAGAAGAAGAAAGTCTCCCTGTTCGCACTCATCGTCGTGCTGGTCGTGGCGGTCATCGTGATGGTCGCGCTGTTCGTGCGGTCGAATAACCTGTCCAGTCAGCTGGATGAGGTCAACGGTCAGCTGGCCGCCAGCAACACCGAACTTCAGCAGACCATTGCCGACAAGGAGACGGCGCAGGCGGAACTGACCACCGCGCAGAATGACCTCCGCGAGGCGCAGCTGGTGCTGGAAGAATCCACCGCAAAGGTGGCGGAACTGGAAGCCCAGCTGGTTGTCCTGAACGACGAAAACGAAGCGAACAAGGCGCAGGTGGAAACGCTGACCGCTGAACTGGACACCGCAAAGGCAAATCAAGCGGCGGCGCAGGGCTACCTCGACAACGTGTCCGCCCAGCTGGATGAGCTGATGCAGAACCTCGGCTTGGCGCAGAGCGCGCTGAACGGCGAAGCGACTGCCGAACCTGACGCGACGGAAGAACCCGCTGTCGGGCCCGCTGTGACGGAAGAACCCGCTGTCGAGCCCGCTGTGACGGAAGAACCCGCTGTCGAGCCCACCGCGACGGAAGAACCCGATGCCGAGCTCGCTGTGACGGAAGAACCCGCTGTCGAGCCCGCTGTGACGGAAGAACCCACCGTCGAGCCCGAAGCGACGGAAGAACCCACCGCTGAACCGGAAGCGACGGAAGGACCCACCGCTGAGCCGGAAGCGACGGAAGAACCCACCGCCGAACCGGACGTGACGGAAGAACCCACCGTCGAGCCCGAAGCGACGCAAGAGCCCACCGCCGAACCCGAAGAGACGGAAGAACCCACCGCCGAGCCCGAAGCGACGGAAGAACCCGCCGCTGAAGGAAGAGTTCTTACCACCACCATCACGTCTATGCTGCCGGACGAATACACGCTTGATGTTGAACTGCATCTGGATGCGAACAACACGGTGCTGGAGCTGAAGCTGACGCTGGAAGATGAAATCGAAGGCCTGACGCAGGAAATGCTGGACGCCTTCGCGGAGCAGTTCGTCGGCAAGCAGCTGCCGGTTGTCCTGCACGCGGATGCGGATGAGACGACTGCGGAAGAGCAGATTGTCGAAGGCATGGAGAATCAGCTGGAGAACAGCCGCAGCATCGTTGAGATGCTGAACAAGCTGGCAGAGCAGTAATCCCCTGACACATCGCGCCGCCCCGCTGACTGAATATGGTTAAGCGGAGCGGCGCTTTTTTGCACTTGTGTTCCTTTTCAATCAATGGTATAATAGAAGTGGACGTGTATGTCCGAGCAGATATATCAACGATCGACGACCAATGGAGGCTGCACATGAAAAAATGGTTCTGTGCGCTGGGCATGATGCTGGCGCTGCTGATGTCCGTCGCGCTGGCGGACGGCGTGAAAGTCACCTTTGCCGAGAAAAACGGGCAAATCAACGGCGGCTATGATTATACGCTGAAGCTGAACGTGTCGCCCGCAAGCGACAAAGACCTGACGGTTTCCCTGACCTGCGACGGCTTGGACGGCGCGTATTCCGTGGCCATCCCGGCAGGGCAGAAGAGCACCACGCTGACCGTTCCGACGCAGGTGGTGGAGGAGCGCGGCAAGGTCGTCTTTGAGTTGCAGAGCGGCGACGGCTACACCGGTGCAGGCAAGCACACGCTGACCATCCAGCGCCTGCCGAACGTGCAGTTCTATCTGGGCATCAACTTTGGCACGGTGGGCAAGAAGATGAGTGTCCGCATGACGGTGACGAATTCATCCACCATCGTCAAGGGCAACAACACCTTCCAGCTGCGCGATGACAAGGGTACAGTGCTGGCGGAAGCAAAATGGTCGAATCCGAGCGGCGACATGAGCTTCTCCATCACCCCAACCGCTGATATGGAGGGCTACACCCGCCTGAGCGTGTGGCTGGGCGATCGCTGTGTGGCGGATGGCGGTTACCTGACCGTCGTTGCGAAGGGACAGCGCGCCGTCAAGAACGTGGAGACGGAGCGGAAACTTGTCGGCATCGGCATGGACTGCGGTTTCGGCGGCAAGAACACCGATCAGGTGCTGGAAGTGCTGGCGAAGCACAACACGAATATCACCTTCTTCATGACAGGCTATTTCGTCCGCACGTTCCCGGAGGAATCCAAGCGCGTGCTGGCGGCGGGCAATGAAATCGGCGACCACACGAACACGCATCCGCAGCTGACGAAGGAACGGCCATACAGCATGATGCGCCAAATCGTTTTTCCGGCGGAGACCATGGCGGAAACGCTGGGCGTCTCGCCGCGCCTGATGCGCCCGCCGTACGGGGACGTGAACAGCAACGTCATCAGCGTTTCGCGCGCGGAAGGCATGGAGTGCGTGCTGTGGAACATGAGCACGAAGGACTCCATCGGCAAATATACGGTGGAAGAGTGCATCAAGAACGGTACGACGCGCGCCAAGCTCGCGCCCGGCAATATTTTGCTCTGCCATCTCGACGCAAATCACAGCTGGGAAATTCTTGATGCTGTCCTGACCTACTACGAGGAGCAGGGCTACACCGTTCTGCCGATTTCCGCGCTGATTTACGCCACGGGCGGATCGCTGCCCCCGATGCCCTCCACCCGCGAGGCACTGCTCTACACCGACGACTACTGGCCGAACTGGCTGGCAGAACGCGGCATTGAGATTGAGACGAAGGAATAAGCAAGCAGGCTGTCCGAGAAAAACGGGCAGCCTGTTTTGCAAAAGGTGGAATGCCGATGCACATCACTGACTGGAAAGAGAATTTTATCTCGAAGATGATTACGCGCGGGCGCGATTACTGGCGTACCGGGGCAGTGAAAGATCTGCACTGCACGCAGGAAAAAATCACTGCTGATGTAGAAGGCACGCGGCTGTATCGGGTTGAGATTACGCTGGCAGGCGATGCCGTGGCAACTCTGTCCTGCACCTGCCCCTTTGCGAAAGAGGGCGCAAACTGCAAGCACATGGCGGCGGTTCTCTTTGCGGCGACCCATCTGCCGGAAGCAGAATTGCCCGCGCCGGAGTGGGAGAAGAAGCTGAACAGCCTGTCCGCTGAAACGCTTCGGGATTTTCTTCGTCCGCTGCTGAAAAAGGACGAAGCACTCCGAAATCGGCTGATGCTGTGCAAGGGAAATGCACCTGTCCGTGCGGATGAACGCCGCCTCAATTGGCAGCGCACCCTAACGCAGACGCTTCACGCCGCCGAACGCTATTCCGAAAACGAGTATGACGAATACGCGGAATATGACGAAGAAGAGGAATCACCTGTTCCGGAACTGCTGGAGCTGATGGATGCGGAACTGGCTGATTTGCTGACGCCGGAACATGCGATGCTGGCGTTTGAACTCGTTTGCGACACGGCAATGATGTTTGAATCCGCCGATGAAATTCTTGAACAGGAGGATATCGAAGACGCTTGCCGCGATGCATGGATGCGGATTCTTACCATCGCAGCACCCGCCCAGCAGGCAGCAATGTACGAGTGGTTCGCCGCTGCATTCCAGACGTGGCAGCCGATGCCGTATTTCACCGCGCCGCTGGCGTTCTTGTTTTCGTATCCGTGGGACGAAGCGATTCATCAGCGGAATCTTGCGCTGCTGGACGAGAAAATTGCCGAATGGAAGCCGAATGCGCAGGAACGCGGTGGAGGCGCGATGGTGAATCTGCTGAATCAGCGTGAAAAAACGATGCAGCAGCTGCACGCTTCGCAGGAGGACATCATCAGCTTCTGGCATTCGCATTGGGATGTGCCGTATGCGCATGACCGGACACTGAAAACGCTGATGGCGGCGGAAAAGTGGACGGAAGCCATCGATCAGGTCAAGGCGGATTTGCAGACCTTCGCCGGGGAATATATGCCATGCAAGCAGCGCCGCGAACAGCTGATTTTGCTCTATCAGCACGCGAATCAGCCTGACCTTGCGCAGCGGGAGATTCAGCAGTACATTGAGCAGTACAATCAGTACAGCATGGAGCAGATTGATGCGCTTCGAGCGACGCTTCCCGCCAATGCATGGCGCAACGAGACGGAACGTTTGATGAAACTGCCGACGACAAGCACTATCCGCCTGCCCCTGCTGGCATCCATTGAGCAGTGGGAGCAACTGCTCCAGCGGATTCAGCAACACAGCAATTTTGAGGGACTGTGTACCTATTTTGACCCGCTGATGGCATGGGATTCCGCCCGCACGCTGGCACTCTACCGCAACATGGTGAATCGCGCTATGCAAGCGGCTTCGTCGCGCGCCGCCTACTGCGAGGTCATCCGGCAGCTGGAACGCATGAAAGGCACAGACGAGGGAAGAAAGATAATTGCTGACCTTGCTGAACAGTGGCGCAGGGACTACAAGCGCAAGTGCGCACTGCTGGACGAATTGCAGAAAGCAGGATACTGACAAAAAACAGGCTGTCCGGGCAAAACGCTCGAACAGCCTGTTTTTTTCTGCTGCTTACTCCGCCGGGAACAGGAATCCCGCCGTCATTTCCAGATAGTTTTCGCCCGCATAGTCCGGGAAAACCTCATGCATCTTCGCGATGAAATCCGCCGTGAACGCTGCCGGTTTCAAGCGTCACGGTGGTGCAGGTCGGGGTGCTCACTTCCGCCAGCGCAGCGGACAGCAGCAGCAAAATCATCATCAGCAGGGAAATCAGTTTCTTCATGGGTTCCTCCAAGGTGGGGCGTTCGGGGAAAGGGGTTATCTTGTGGCCACGATGAAAGGATACACCATTTGTGCTATGGGCGCAAGTAAGCACTTTTTTATTAGCGAGGCACTTTTTGGTGACTGGGGGGAGGATTCGCTGCGAGGGCAAAAGAAAAGCACCGATTCTATCGAATCGATGCTAATCTGGCGGAGAGTTAGGAATTTGAACCCTAGGTGGGGTATAAGCCCACACACGATTTCCAGTCGTGCGCGTTAGGGGAACAGTTGTGCGCATACGTCCGACCTATCAGGGAGGTGATCCGCGTAAAGGTCGGCAGTCAAGACATAGCTGGCATGACCAAGACAAGCCTGTACAGCCTTAACAGGGACACCCGACATCACAGCGGCGGTTGCCACGGAGTGCCGCAAACCGTGGAGGGTCACAGCGGGCAGGGAAAGCCGCTTCAAGAGGCTCTGATGATCTGTGTATACTCTGTGCATGGTGCCCTCATAAACAAGCCCGGAAAGCGTCAAAGGACGCTTTGCGAGGCAGTCAAGCACGAGGAACGGCAAAGCAAGCCGCCGATAGGAGGCTTTCGACTTGAGCGGGTAGAGACGCAGCCCATCACGCCGCTGATGCTGTACGGTCAAAATACCGTCTACAATATCGGCACGCTGCACGCCCATAGCTTCACCACGGCGCAGGCCGCAGCAACATAACAGCAACACAGGCGCAGCTTCAACCTCGCAAGCACGCAGCGCATAAGCGCGTAATTCCGGCAGGGACAGCACAACCGCCTTTTGCGCATGGTGCACAATCTGCGGACATGTATCGCCATCGAGCACGCAATCTGTCAAACGCAGCTTACGCGCCACCAGCAACGACCGGGAAAGCATAACCCGGTCGAGCTGGGCAGCACGCGGAGCAGTCCGAGCGACTGTCTGAAGCCAAATCAGGCAGTCAAGCGGCGATAAGTCCGCCAGCAGAATAGCAGCAATAGCCGGCGGAACAGCCCGGACGGCTCTATTATAGCACGCTTTTGTGTTATCAGCAAGCGCAGACGGCAAGATATAGTGTGTGTACCAAACTTCAAGCCACTCTCCCAAGGTATAATTTTTCAACACTATCGCCTCCTAAGGAGGATTATACCACATGGAAGCACAGGATTACAAGAAATTAAACTATAACGACTATACGAGTAGGAGTAGGAGTCGGAGTAGTAGTAGTACTAGTACTACTATGGAAGAAACCCGAAAACCCCTACTCCCACTCCAAACCCAAAAGTTAATCAAGGAAGTCAAGGCATTGTATTACGATGCTATCGGTAGCTATCCATCCAACTTCATTTGTCGGGCAATCGTCGAAGACATCGAGAAAGAAACGTACAGCATGGAGGAGCTGGAATATGCCTTACAGGAAACAGCGTTCGCGCCGCGTCCGGCATGGGCATACACAGCAGCAATCCTAAAGCGGATACAGGAAGACAAGAAACGCGGTGACGGGTTTCCATTCTAAGCAGCTTGAGCAAACAAGAGAGGCGGCATAGGGAGCGCTGCGCCGGCCGGAACGGGCGCACGGAACAGCAGGGAAGAGCGGCAGGAAGAGCGCCCGCCCCGGCTCGGCTTGCTTACACTGCCTTAGTCTTCATGGCTCCGTGGCTCCCACCTATAGTGATGTACTGCCCACCCGCGCAACAGTGCAGTGCCGTCGCTCCTCCAGCGCCCCCCCGCCCGCACCCCCGGCTCCGTCCTGTTCCCTCCCCCCT
>ENA-ORPH01001447-ORPH01001447.1-human-gut-metagenome-genome-assembly--contig:-NODE-1447-length-22870-cov-3.871050_pt1 | contig 22870 bp, 9 predicted proteins | sample MGYA00242142_ERZ509074 | MGnify/ENA primary metagenome ERZ509074 (study PRJEB26280, sample SAMEA2338724) | human gut metagenome | biome: human gut; feature: human-associated habitat; material: faeces...
TAACAAGACTTGAAAGAGTTGTTAGAGAAAGAATGACAATTCAAGACTTAGATGTAGTAACACCACAAACATTAATAAATACAAAACCAATAACATCAGCAATAAGAGAGTTCTTTGGTAGCTCACAATTATCACAATTTATGGATCAAACAAACCCATTATCAGAACTAACACATAAAAGAAGAATTTCTGCATTAGGACCAGGAGGTCTTTCTAGAGAAAGAGCAGGTTTCGAAGTTCGTGATATTCACTATACACACTATGGTAGACTATGTCCAATAGAGTCTCCAGAAGGACCAAACATAGGTCTTATATCTGCACTTTCATCATTTGCACAAATAAATGAATATGGATTTATAGAAACACCATACAGAATAGTAGATCCTGAAACACATGCAGTTACAGATAAAGTGGAATACATGAGTGCAGATATAGAAGATGGTAACTATATTGCAGAGGCTGAAGAACCATTAAATGAAGATGGAACATTTGTAAATAAGAGAGTTAAAGTTAGATATAGAAATGATATTATAGAAGTAGACAGAGAAATGGTAACAGGAATGGATGTTTCACCAAAACAATTAGTTTCTATTGGTGCAGCCATGATACCATTCTTAGAGCATGATGATGCAAAACGTGCGCTTATGGGTGCGAACATGCAACGTCAAGCAGTTCCATTAATTATGCCAGAAGCTCCAATAGTTGGTACAGGTATGGAATACAGAGCAGCAAAAGATTCTGGAATATTAATTTTGGCAGAAGATGATGGTGTAATTCAAAAGGTTACAGGTGAAGCAATTACTGTTAAATATAATAATGGAACAACAAAAACACATAAATTAAATAAATTTAAAAGAACAAATGGTGGTACATGTATTAATCAAAGACCAATTGTTGTGGCTGGAGAAAAAGTTAAAAAAGGAGATACTATAGCAGACGGACCAGCTACTAAAAATGGTGAGATGGCATTAGGAAGAAACGTACTAGTAGCATTCTCTACATGGGAAGGTTATAACTACGAAGATGCTATACTTTTAAATGAAAGATTAGTAAAAGAAGACGTATTTACATCAATTCATATAGAAGAATATGATTGCGAATGTCGTGATACAAAATTAGGACCAGAAGAAATAACAAGAGATATACCAAATGTTGGTGAAGACAGCTTAAAAGACCTAGACGAAAATGGTATTATCAGAATTGGTGCAGAAGTAAGACCAGGAGATATCTTAGTTGGTAAAGTTACACCAAAAGGTGAAACAGAACTAACAGCAGAAGAAAGATTACTTCGTGCAATCTTTGGTGAAAAAGCTCGTGAAGTTAGAGATACATCACTTAAAGTACCACATGGTGAAGCTGGAACAATCGTAGATGTAAAAATATTTACAAGAGATAATTCAGATGAATTAGGACCAGGTGTAAACCAAATAATAAGATGTTATATAGCAACAAAGAGAAAAATATCAGTTGGTGATAAAATGGCTGGACGTCATGGTAACAAAGGTACAATCTCTAGAATATTACCAGAAGAAGATATGCCATTTATGCCAGATGGTACACCAGTAGATATCCTATTAAACCCATTAGGTGTTCCTTCTCGTATGAACTTAGGTCAAGTTTTAGAGGTACACTTAGGATTAGCAGCAAAAGAATTAGGATGGAATGTTGCAACACCAGTTTTTGATGGTGCAACATCAGAAGAAATAGAAGAATTATTAGTTAAATCAGGAAATACTCCAGATGGAAAAACAATTCTTTATGATGGTAGAACAGGTGATCCATTTGCTGAACCAATCACAGTAGGAGTTATGTACATGCTTAAGTTACATCACTTAGTAGATGACAAAATACATGCTCGTTCAACAGGACCATATTCTTTAGTTACACAACAACCATTAGGAGGTAAAGCTCAATTCGGTGGTCAGCGTTTCGGAGAAATGGAAGTTTGGGCACTAGAAGCATATGGTGCAGCTCATACATTACAAGAAATGTTAACAGTTAAATCTGATGATGTAGTAGGAAGAGTTAAAACTTATGAAGCAATTGTTAAAGGAGAAAATGTTCCAGAACCTGGAATTCCAGAAACATTCAAAGTATTAATAAAAGAACTACAATCATTAGGATTAGATATGAGATTATATACAAAAGATAATAAAGAAATTGAACTAAAAGAAGATATCGACGAAGGTATAGACTATAACGAAGCAAAGAAGAAAGAAGATTTAGTTCTAAATGAAAGCGAAATTGAAAGTTCATATATAGAAGCTGACGATGAGGAAATCGATTTAGACAAAGAAGAAGATAATGATGAATTATTCGAAAATGATGAACTTTTAGATGATGAAGGCCTATATGGTAATGACTTAGCAAAAGATAATCTTGATGATGATGAAGATTTAGATTAAAAAAGATTGCTGCCTAAATTTTATATTTAGGCAGGGCAATTAAATAAGTAGTTTTGCGAAACTAAAAAATAAAGTCAAGGGGGCAAGAAATGGACGAGTTAGAAGTCTTTGATAAAATAAAAATTGGTTTAGCTTCTGATGAAAAAATAAGAGAATGGTCAAAAGGTGAAGTTAAAAAACCAGAAACTATAAACTACAGAACATTAAAACCAGAAAAAGATGGTCTATTCTGCGAAAGAATATTTGGACCTACAAAAGACTGGGAATGTCACTGTGGAAAATATAAAAGAGTTAGATATAAAGGAATCGTTTGTGATAGATGTGGTGTAGAAGTTACAAAATCAAAAGTAAGACGTGAAAGAATGGGACACATCGAACTTGCAGCACCAATTGCACACATTTGGTTCTTTAAAGGAATACCTAGCAGAATAGCATTAATGCTAGATATTTCTCCAAGAAATCTAGAAAGAGTTATATATTTTGCATCATATGTAGTAACAGATAAAGGAACATCAGGCTTAATGGAAGCACAAGTTTTAAATGAAAGAGAATATCATGAAGCTGTAGAAAAATACGGTAAAGATTCATTTAAAGCAGAAATGGGTGCCGGAGCATTAAGAAAATTACTAGAAAAAATAGATCTAGAAAAATTATCTGCAAGCTTAAAGAAAGAAATTTCTAAAGCAAGTGAGCAAAAGAAAGTAAAATTAGTTAAGAGATTAGATACAGTAGAAGCATTCAGACTATCTGGAAACAGACCAGAATGGATGATTATGAATGTTGTACCTGTAATTCCACCAGATTTAAGACCAATGGTTCAATTAGATGGTGGTAGATTTGCAACATCTGATTTAAATGACTTATATAGAAGAGTTATAAACAGAAACAACAGATTAAAAAGATTATTAGAATTAGGTGCACCAGAGATAATTGTAAGAAACGAAAAAAGAATGTTACAAGAATCTGTAGATGCATTAATAGATAATGGAAGACGTGGTAGACCAGTAACAGGTGCTGGTAATAGACCATTAAAATCATTATCAGACTTATTAAAAGGAAAACAAGGTAGATTCCGTCAAAACTTACTAGGAAAAAGAGTTGACTATTCTGGACGTTCAGTTATCGTTGTAGGTCCAGAACTTAAGATATACCAATGTGGTCTTCCAAAAGAAATGGCTGTAGAATTATTCAAACCATTTGTTATGAAAGAATTAGTAGGAAGAGGAATTGCACATAATATTAAAAATGCAAAAAGAATGGTAGAAAAATTAAGTCCAGAAGTATGGGAAATATTAGAGGATGTTATAAAAGATCATCCAGTAATGTTAAACCGTGCTCCTACATTACACAGACTTGGTATTCAAGCATTCGAGCCAGTTTTAGTAGAAGGTAGAGCAATAAAATTACACCCATTAGTTTGTACACCATTTAATGCTGACTTCGACGGTGACCAAATGGCTATTCACTTACCATTATCACCAGAAGCACAAGCAGAAGCTAGATTTTTAATGTTATCTGTAAACAACTTATTAAAACCACAAGATGGTAAACCAGTTACAGTACCAACACTAGATATGGTTCTTGGAAGTTACTACCTAACAATGGCTTTAGATGGCGAAAAAGGTGAAGGTATGTACTTTAAAGATAAAGATGAAGCTATAATGGCTTATGAAAATCATGATGTTGGAATCCATGCAAAAGTATATGTAAGATTTAGCAAAGAAGTAGATGGCGTAGTTAAAACAAAGAAAGTACAAACAACAGTAGGAAGAATTATTTATAATGAAGGAATTCCACAAGATTTAGGATATGTAGATAGAACAGATCCAGAACACGAATTCGACTTAGAGATAAACTTCCCAGTTATAAAGAAAAATCTAGGGGATATAGTAAACAGATGTATTAATGTACATGGTTTATCTAAATCTGCAGAAGTTTTAGATTATATTAAAGCAACAGGATTTAAATATTCTACACTTGCAGGTGTTACATTCTCTGCAGCAGATGTTAAAGTACCAGCAGCAAAAGCTGATATATTAGCAAAAGCCGAAGAGCAAGTAGAACAAATAAGAAAACAATTTAAACGTGGTTTAATAACAGACGAAGAAAGATATAATGCTGTTATCAATGTATGGGATAAAGCAACAAATGATGTTACAGAAGCAATGAAAGAAAACTTTGATGACTTAAACCCAATATTCATGATGGTTCAATCTGGAGCCCGTGGTAATATGAACCAATTAAGACAAATTGCAGGTATGAGAGGTCTTATGGCAAGTACTACAGGTAGAGCAGTAGAAATTCCTATTAAATCATCATTTGCAGAAGGACTAGATGCCTTAGAGTACTTCATTTCTGCACATGGTGCTAGAAAAGGACTTTCTGATACAGCATTAAGAACAGCAGACTCTGGATATTTAACAAGAAGATTAGTTGATGTATCTCAAGACATTATCGTAAGAGAAGAAGACTGTGGAAGCCATGACGGAATTGTTTTATGTGACATAAAAGAAGGAAATCAAATAATCGAAACTTTAAGAGAAAGATTACTTGGAAGATTTGTTATAGAAGATTTAAAAGATCCTAACACAGGAGAAATTTTAGTAGATACAAATACAATGATAACAGAAGCAATAGCAGACAAAATAGTAGCTGCTGGAATAGAAAAAGTAAAAGTACGTTCTGTTTTAGGTTGTAGATCTAAACAAGGTGTATGTCGTAAATGCTATGGTATGGGATTAGCAAGAAAAGACTTAGTAAATATAGGAGAAGCAGTAGGTGTTATTGCAGCACAATCAATTGGTGAGCCTGGTACACAGCTTACTATGAGAACTATCCACTCTGGTGGTGTTGCAGGTGTTGCAGATATCACACAAGGTCTTCCTAGAGTTGAAGAGTTATTCGAAGCTAGAAAACCAAAGGGACTTGCAATTATGGCAGAAATCTCTGGTAAAGTTAAAGTAGTAGAAGACAAGAAAAAGAAAGAAGTTGTTATTACTTCTAAAGATGATTCAAAAACATACACAATACCATTTGGTGCTAAACTAAAAGTTATGGATGGTGACGAAATAGAAGCAGGTGACCCAATAACTACAGGTTCATTAAATCCAAATGATATACTAAAAGTAAAAGGAGCAGAGGGAGTATATACTTACCTTGTGCAAGAGGTACAAAAAGTTTATAGAAACCAAGGTGTTGATATAAACGACAAACATATCGAAGTTATCGGAAGACAAATGATTAAGAAAGTTAGAATAGAAGATAATGGAGATACAGACTTATTCCCAGGTTCTTTAGTAAATGTATATGACCTAGAAGAAGTAAACGAAAAAGCTATAGCAGAAGGAAAGAGACCTGCAACAGCAAAACGTGTATTATTAGGAATAACAAAAGCATCATTAGCTACAGAAAGTTTCTTATCTGCAGCATCATTCCAAGAAACAACAAGAGTATTAACAGAAGCTGCAATAAAAGGTAAGACAGATGAGCTTATGGGGTTAAAAGAAAATGTTATGATAGGTAAATTAATACCAGCTGGAACAGGAATGGATAGATACAAAAATCTAAAAATTCATGTAGAAGGTCAAGATGAGGAAGAACAAAAAGAAGAGCAAAAAGCTTAATAAGAATATAATAAGATAGAGAGAACTATATAGGTTCTCTCTATTTTGTTATATAAATGTAAATTAGATCAAAAATATTGAGCCGTAAGTAGTTCGAAAATGGGAAAATATAAGCCAAAAATGTAATTGACTTTATACTATAAAACGAGGTATAATATATGCTAGAAAAAATAGAAGGAATTGATGTTGTATGAAGTTATTAAACAAAAAATTAATGTTACTAATGATGGGGATAATAGTAATGCTACTTGCATTATTATCAGGAAAAGTGCAAGCTGCATCACAAGAGTTTGGATTACAAGAATATAGAAAACCAGTAGGAAGTACACAATATGGTTATAAAGTAAGTGATAAATATGTGTGGAAAATAGTAACATATTCTGGTAGTGCAATAAATTATGATAGAACACTTTATTGTTTAAAAGCAGAACAAGGTTTCTATACTTCAGAACCAGGAGTTTTTAAAGAAACATATAATTTATCATATGATTTTATGAATAAAAACAGTATGAGTCCATTACCAGTACCATCACAGTATTATAATCAAATAGTGTGGATTTTAAATCATTCATATATACCAAGTGCATCTACTGCAAGTACAGATAAAACAACATTACTACAAAATGCAGGAATAACAGGAACTAGCGAACTTACAGATGATGATATAGATGTAGTACAACAATTAGCGATATGGTATTTTACAAATTATGATGATTCAACATACCATAAAGATATGGTAGGAGAAGCATCTTTCCAAACAGTGTTACAATCAACTAAAACTAGTGGTGGAACAAGTGCATACCAAGCAATCGAAGATATTAATCAAACTAGATATGACCAAATGGATAAATTGTTTGTATATCTTGTAGAAAATGCAAAAAAAGCAACAGCAAGTTCTAACAGTACTTCATCACCAATAGCTATGGGAAATACTACCCCAACAGTAGAAGTAAGTGGAAGCAATTATATAGTAGGACCATTTAAAATAGATAAAAACAATGACACTCCATATACTATAAACTTTAGTATAACAGACCAAAGTGGTAAAAGTTTAGCCGGAAAATATACTTTATTAGACTCAAATAAGAGTCAAACAAGCCAAACTTTAGCACAATTAGTTGGAAGTAATTTTTATTTAAGAATACCAATTAGTACAGTAAATTCAGAAAATATTACAAGTCTAAGATTTTCTATGAATGGAAATTATACTATAACAACAGCTACATATTGGACTAAATCTGGAGATAGTACAGTACAACCAATAGTAGAATTGAGTAGAACACCAAAAGCTTTTAGTGGTAACAAAGAAGTAACATTTCCAAAAGAAGGTTCATATAATTTAAAACTTATAAAAGTAGAACAAGGTAATACAACAAACAAATTACAAGGTGCAACATTTAGAATTACAAGTCCAAATGGAACGGTAACAGAAACAACAAGCTCAAATGGTGAGATTAATGTAGGACCAATTACTATAAATACACCTGGAACAGATACAATAACAATAGAAGAAACACAAGCTCCAGATGGATATGAAAAAGTAATAACAGCACCTATAAATGTACAAGTAACAAAAACACTATCAAGTAATACATATACTATGTCAAATGCTGTAATAACTAATACCCAGACGGGATCTAGTATAAGTGTAAGTGGAAGTACGATAACAGTAACGGTAGAAAATAAATTAATACCAAAAGACAGCGAATATAATTTAAAACTTGTAAAGGTGGAACAAGGAAATACAAGTAAAAAGTTACAAGGGGCAGAATTTAGAATCAATTCACCAACTGGTGAAGTAACACAAACAACAAATGCAAGTGGAGAAATAAACATAGGTCAAATTGCAGTAACAGCTACAGGAACAGACACAATAACAATAGAAGAAACAAAAGCACCAGATGGCTACGAAAAAATAATAACAGCACCAATAACAGTGCAAGTAACAAAAGTATTCGAAAATAATACATATAAAATGTCAGATGCGGTAATAACAAATGCACAAAATGGAGCAGATATAAGCTTAAGCGGAAATACAATAACAGTAACAGTAGAAAACAAAGCAAAATATTTTGATTTAGCATTAAGAAAATATATAACACAAGTAAATGGAGAAAATGTTGCAAATACTAGAGTACCAGTTATAGATACAACATCGCTTACAACTGGAACAACAGCAAGTTATAAGCACAGAAAAGATCCAGTTGCAGTAACAACAGGTGACAAAGTAATATACAATCTTACGATATATAATGAAGGACAAAAAGCTGGTAGGGCAACTAAAATAGAAGACCAATTGCCAACAGGATTAGTATTTAATAGAGTAGTATCTGGAAACTTTGAATTAGATTCATATAGTGAAACAGATAATCTATTAAAATTAAAGAGAACATCAAATACAGATAATCTTGATGCATATAATGGAACTACATTAGATTCAGAAACAATACAAATAGAATGTACAGTAACAGCAGTTCCAACTAATAAAGAACAAATTTTAACAAATGTAGCATGGATTTCAGAAGAATATGATGCAGAATCAAATGTAACAATAACAAATGAGGAAAATGCAGATAGAGATTCTGTTCCAGGAACACATCCAGATGTAAATAAAGACAATATGGAAGATTATACTGGAAATAATAATCAAGAAGATTTAGCAGACGAAGATTATTATTATAAAGGTCAAGAAGATGATGATGACTTTGAAAAATTAAAACTAGTATATTTCGATTTATCATTAAGAAAATTTATAACAGGTAGAAATGATACAACATTAACAAATAGAGAACCACAAGTTGATGTAACACACTTAGCTGATGGAAGTGAGACAACAGCAATATATAACCATCCAAAAGACCCAATCGAGATGCAAAGAGGAGACATTATAATATATACAATAAGAGTATATAATGAAGGTTCTAAAGATGGTTATGCAAATGAAATAACAGATTATTTACCAGAAGAATTAGAATTTTTACCAGACCATGAAATAAACCAAGAATATGAATGGCAAGTATCTAGTGATGGAAGACATGTTACAACAGATTATTTATCAAAAGCTAAAGAAACATCATCAAGACAAAACTTATTAAAAGCTTTTGATGGAACAACATTGGATTATAAAGATGTACAAATAGCATGTAGAATAAAAGATACAGCAGAAGTTGGTAAAAAGCTAACAAACTTAGCAGAAATAACAGAGTCTAAAGATTCAGATGGAAATGATGTAGTAGACAGAGATTCTGAAACAGATAATGTAGAAGTACCAACAGACAAAGATTTACCAAATTATAAAGATGACGAAATAGATAAAGACTATGTACCTGGTCAAGAAGATGACGATGACTTCGAAAAGGTAAAAGTTGTATATTTCGATTTAGCATTAAGAAAATTCATAACAGCAGTAGATGATACAGAAATAACAAACAGAATACCACAACTAAGTATTGGTGAAGATGGAAATATAGATTATAACCATACAAAAGATCCTGTAGAAGTAGAAAATGGTAATATAGTAACATATACATTAAGAATATATAATGAAGGTATGATGGCAGGTTATGCAAGCAGGGTAAAAGATGATGTGCCAGATGGATTGGAATTCTTGCCAGACAATGAGATAAATCAAGAATATAGATGGGTATTATCAGAAGATGGAACAAGTATAGAGACCGATTATCTATCTAAAGAGCAAGAACAAACAGAAGGTGCAAACTTAATAAAAGCATTTGATCCAGAATTAGGAATAACGGATACAAACCCAGACTATAGAGATTTAAAAATAGCATTTAGAGTAACAGAACCAAACACATCAGATAGAATATTAGTAAATACAGCAGAAATTTCAGATGACAGAGATGAAAACAATGATCCAGTAGACGATATAGATTCTACCCCAGATAACAACAACGAGTGGAACGAAGAAGATGACTTAGACAAAGAATTTGTAAAAGTTAAGTACTTTGATTTAGCATTAAAGAAATGGGTAAGTAGAGCAATTGTTACAAACCAAGATGGTTCACAAAACATAATAGAAACAGGACATACAGGAGATGAAGATCCAGAGCCACCAGCAAAAGTAGATTTAGGAAGACAAGACATTAATAAAGTAACAGTAAAATTCGAATTCCAAATTAAGATAACAAACGAAGGTGAAATTGCTGGATATGCGACAGAAGTAACAGACTATATTCCAGAAGGATTAAAGTTTATACAAGAGGATAACCCATTATGGTATCCAAGAGAACCATTAAACGGAAGAGAAAGAGTTGGAACTACACAATTAGCAGATACATTACTACAACCAGGAGAAAGCGCAACAATATCAATCCTATTAACATGGATAAATGATCCAAATAATATGGGATTAAAAACAAACATAGCAGAAATAAGTCAAGATGATAATGACAGTGATACGCCAGATATAGACTCAACACCAGATAACTTTACAGATGGTGAAGACGATATAGATGATGCACCAGTAATGTTAACAGTAGCACTAGGTGATACACAAATATATATAGGTTTAGGATTTGTAATAGTAGCAATGTTAACAGGTGGAATTTGGGCAATAAAAAGATATGTTTTATAAAATAGTGATTTGAAAAAAGAGATTCAAAATATTTTTTGAGTCTCTTTTTTAGTAAAAGGATGAAGTTAAATGAATAAGTAAATAATAGAAGTATTTTAGTAATATATAGTAAAAAGCAAAAAATAGATAATTATTCCAAAATTATTGTAAACTTAACAAAAATGTAATATAATTGTAATGTGGACTAAAAAAATTGACGGAATATAGCAAAAACTGTATCCGTAAGCAGGTTCGAGCCACAAAAAAATAACCATAAAAAACTGCTATTTTTTGCTATTGACTATTATTTAGAATATAGTAAAATACACTTAGCAGTATTATGAGAAAAAGGATGGTAACGAAACTATGAAACTTATTAAGAAAATAGCTGTAAGCATCATAGTTATGCTTTTAGCATTAGCTATGGGAACATCAGTATTTGCAGCTACAAATCCAGTTACATTTGGACTAAGTGAATATAGAAGAGAAACAAACGGAAAACAATATGGATATAGAATAAACAATGGAAATAAAAAAGTTTGGAAAGTTATTGTGTACGAAAATGACGGGACAACAATGAATTTTGACAATACAATATACTGTTTAAAAGCCGAAAAAGGTTTTTACACAGCAACACCAAATTCATTTAAACAAACATATGATAAAATGGTAGACTTTGCAGATAAAGCAAGTTTAGTACCTGCAATTTTCGAAAACGATGACTATTATTATGCCGCTACATGGATTTTAGACCATGCATATATACCATATTATGCAAAATCAGGAGATTCAGTAGAAGTACAAGCTCAAAAAACTGAGCAAGCTGCACAAGATAGAGAAGATCTATTAAACGCATCTGGGATGAGCGATTCATTAAAACAAGAATTAACAGATGATGATATAGATGTAGTACAACAAATGGCATTATGGTATTTTACAAATACAAAAGCAAATGAGAATGCAGATATATATCATGTAGATTATGCAGGAGAGCCATCATTCCAACCTGTAGCTATAGCTGAAAAAGGAGTAGGTTCTTATACAACAATAGAAGATGTTAACCAAACAAGAGCTGATGCAATGGAAAAACTATATCAATATATGGTAAAAACAGCTAAAAGTACAGAAAACATTGAATATTACAAAACACATAATGGAAAAGTAGAAGAACCAATAACATTAGCTACAGAAGTTAACCCAACAGTAGAATTAGATGGTGGAAATTATATAGTAGGACCATATAAAATAAATAAAAATAATGATTTACCATTCGAATTAAATGCAAAATTCACAGACCAAGATGGAACAGACTTAAATGGTAAATATACATTATTAAATTCAAGTAAACAAGCAGTATCACAAGGAACAACAATAAAAGATTTAGTAGGACAAAGTTTCTATATTTCAATCCCATCATCAAATATAGATGATATAACAAAAATAAAATTTAGTTATACAGGTTCATATAGAACTTCATCAAAAGGATTCTGGACAACAACACAAAATCCAGATACTGTACAACCATTAGTTGCAGTTGAAAAACAAGAAACTCCATTAAGTGGAGAAAAAGAAGTTGGAGTTGCAAAAAGAGAATTTGACTTATCATTAAGAAAATTTATTTCTGAAGTAAATGGAAAAGAAATAAATAGAGAGCCAACAGTAGATGTATCAAATTTAAATAAAAACATTGATGGAGCAAAAGTTACAACAGCTACTTATAACCATAACAAAAAACCAGTAGCAGTAAAACCAGGAGATATAGTTACATATACAATAAGAGTATATAATGACGGTGAATTGGATGGTTATGTAGGAGAAATTACAGATTATTTACCAGCAGAATTAGAATTTATAAATGATGTAGAAAACTATCCAGCTGAAACAGACTTTAATGCAGGTTATGGTTGGAAAATTGATGCAAGTAATAATAGAGTAATAAAAACAAATAAACTTGCTTACTCATCAGAAGCAGCAGACAGAGATCAAAATGCAAGCAATTTAATAAAAGCATATAATGGAACAACATTAGATTACAAAGAAGTTAAAGTAAAATGTAGAGTAAAGAACTCTACAGAATCATTAAAGAAGATTACAAATTTAGCTCAAATTACACAAGAAACAGACAGTAAAGGTGGAGCAGTAACAGATAGGGACTCTGTACCAAATGGAAACTTTACATTACCATCAGATACAGATTTACCAACATATAAAGATGACGAAATAAATTCTGAAAAACAATATATTACAGGACAAGAAGATGATGATGATTTTGAAAAAGTTATTATTCAAGAATTTGATTTAGCATTAAGAAAATTTATATCAGGAAAAAATGGAACAACATTAATAGGTAGAGAGCCATCTGTAGATGTAACAAATTTAGCAAATGGAACAGCTACAACAGCAACATATAATCATCCAAAGAAAGCTGTGGATATGGCAAGAGGAGATGTTGTAGAATACACAATAAGAGTATATAATGAAGGCTCAATAGATGGATATGCAAATAAAATAGTAGATAAATTACCAGCAGAATTAGAGTTCTTACCAGAAAACGAAACAAATATACAATATGGATGGCAAGTTTCAGAAGATGGAAGAACAGTAACAACAGATTATTTATCAGAAGCAAGAGGAGGCATTCCAGTTTCTACAGCAACAACTTCAAATCAAAATTTAATAAAAGCATTTGATGGAACAACATTATCATATAAAGATGTAAAAATAGTATGTAAAGTAAAAGATACTGCAGAATTTGGTAAGAAATTAACAAATTTAGCAGAGATAACAGAAGCAAAAGATTCTGAAGGAAATGATGTAATAGATAGAGATTCTGAAACAAATAATATGCAAGTTCCAAGTGATGAAGAGTTACCAAATTATAAAGATGACGAAATAAACAACGAATATGTACCAGGACAAGAAGACGATGATGACTTCGAAAAAGTTAGAGTAGTATATTTTGACTTAGCATTAAGAAAATTTATTACTGCAGTTGATGACCAAGAAGTAACTACGAGAGTTCCACAATTAAGTATTGGAGAAGATGGAAATATTAAATATGACCATACAAAAGATCCTGTTGAAGTAGAAAACGGAGATGTAGTTACATATACAATAAGAATATATAATGAAGGATTAATAGATGGATATGCAACAGAAGTAAAAGACGATATTCCAGATGGTCTAAAATTCTTACCAGATAACCCTATAAATAGAGAGTATAGATGGCAAGAATCAGAAGATGGACAAAGTGTGACAACAGATTATTTATCTAAAGCACAGGAAGAAAATGATGGAGATAATCTAATAAAAGCATATGATCCAGAAAAAGGACTAACAGAAAGTAATCCTGATTACAGAGATGTAAAAATTGCATTCCAAGTAACAGAACCAAATACATCAGATAGAATATTAGTAAATACAGCAGAAATTGCTGATGATAGTGATAGCTCTGGAGATCCAATTGATGATATAGATTCTACTCCAGATAACAACAATGAGTGGAACGAAGAAGATGACTTAGATAAAGAATTTGTAAAAGTTAAATACTTCGATTTAGCCCTAAAAAAATGGGTAAGTAAAGCAATTATAATTGATGAAGATGGAACACAGACTGTACAAGAAACAGGACACACTGGTGACGAAGATCCAGAACCACCAGCAAAAGTAGATTTAGGAAGAAGAGATATAAACAAGGTAACAGTAAAATTCGAATTCCAAATTAAAATAACAAACGAAGGTGAAATAGCTGGATATGCAAAAGAAATTACAGACTATATCCCAGAAGGTTTAAGATTTGTACAAGAAGATAACCCAGATTGGTATACAAGAGAGCCTTTAAATGGTAAAGAAAGAGTTGCAACAAAATTATTAGAAAATACATTATTACAACCAGGAGAAAGTGCAACAGTATCAATCATCTTAACATGGATAAATGGACAAGATAATATGGGCTTAAAAACAAATATTGCAGAAATAAGCCAAGATTATAATGATAGTCATACACCAGATATAGACTCTGTGCCAGACAACTTTAAAGAAGATGAAGATGATATAGATGATGCTCCAGTAATGCTTACAGTAGCACTAGGTGATGCAAAATTATATATCGGAATAGCAGCACTAGTAGTTATAGCACTAGGTGGAGGAGTATTCATAATTAAGAAATATGTAATTTAAAAAATCTTTAAAACAAAAATGCAAAAAAAGAGGGTATTCGGATTAGATATCCTCTTTTTTATATAAAGGTTATAAAATATTAGTAAAGAATTTATGAGTGCTAAAGATGATATAATAACTGGTATAAATTTATTAGACATATAGAACATTGATTTTTTGATATAGATTGAAAAAATAGAAATTTTATGATATCATAGTAGTTACCATAAAACGAGAAGTAAAGGAGAAAAAGTATGAGTGATATGAGTAAAAATACAAATCTAGAAATAGCTGTTGAAATTATGGCAGCTAAAATTGCAAAAATGTCTAGAGAAGGATATACAGCTGAAGACGATAAAATGAAAAAACTGATAGATGAAAGAAATAAAATGTATATTGGAGAAGAGGATGTAATAGAGAAAATAATAACAGAATACGGACCAGAAATAAAAAAAGATTATATTAATATAGAAGGAGAATAGAATATGGAAGAAAATAAAACATTAGAAGAAGTATGTACTGAATATAAGCTTTCAGAAGACGAACGCAACGAAATAGGAAACAAAATAAATGCGATTATGTTAGCAGGAAAGAAAACAAGTGAGCAACCTATAGCAATAATAGATATTGCACCTCCAGGTTCTGGAAAAACAGGTTTAAACGGATATGCCTGTGCACAGTTTAAGGATAATAATGCTGTTGTCATTAATAGTGATGAATTAAAACCATTTCATCCTAGAATAGATGAATTAGCAAAAAAATATCCAGAATATTATACAAAAGTAACTAATCAAGAAAGTAATTTTTGGACAGACAATTTATTTGATGTTGCAGTAGCTAGTAGGTATAATGTTATTTTTGAGGGAACAGGTAGAAACTTAAAACTATTAACAAAGATGATGAGCAAAATGCATGGGTACAAAATAGTTGTAAGAGGAATGGCCGTTAATGAACTAAATTGCTTGATGTCAATAATTGAAAGATATGAAGGACAAGTAGAACAAAAAGGCTGGGGAAGGTTGGTAATGGAAGATCATTTTTATAAAGCATATGATGAAATGCTAGAAAATATCCAAGCGATTGAAGAATCTGGAATGGCAGATATTGTTGAAGTTTATACAAGAAGTGACAATCCAAGTAGACCACTAAGAATATATAGTAGTAGAAATAGAGAATTTAAAGATGCAAGAACAGCTGTAATTGTTGGAAGAGAAAGAGACAGAAAAAGTGCAGAACAATATTATGAAGAAAAATTTAGTAAAAGAGGAACAAAACCAACAAAGTTTCCAGAAGAAAAAGAACTTCTAGAAAAAATAACAGAAATATATGATAGAGAACAAGGAATACAATTATAAATTTGAATAGAGGGATGATTATGAACGAATCAAAAACAATAAAAGATGTTGTGGAAGAGGTAGAAAAATCTTCAACAACCTTTGAAAAAACAAATACTGACTTAAAAAGAAAATTTTTAAAATGGAATATAGAAGCATTTAATATGATTGCTTCTTCAGTAAGTGTAAATAGAGGCTCATTTGGAACTGGCTATCCATTTTATGTATTGGATGAAAATTTAAATGGAGAAATTCCAATTATTTCGGAACAAATTAGATATAACAGGCAATTAGTAAGAGATGGGGAGCCTGTACAAAAATCCATATGGCAGTGTAAATCTTGTCTAGAAAGAAATTATGATATAATGCCAGATTTAAAAATAGTATGTAAACCATGCCCAAATATGATAGATTCATTAAAGCCAAGAAAAATTATAAACAGATTACCTGACTTAGACATGTGGTTAGTTTGTGAGGACGGAAGTATTGAACAAGCACAAGCTGAATTAAGCAAATTACTAGAGAAATATAATATGCGTACATCAGATGTTTCTCCATTACAATCTTTAAGTGATGTTGTGAAAATTTCAACAAATTTAAAAGACGGAGAATTTCCAAAAGTATTTTTGCCAATAGATGCACATATTATGGAAAAATCAAAATTGATGGAACTAGTAGAACAAGTACCAGATGAATTACAATTAGCAAAACTAGAAGAAAGAAAACCATATTTACCAATTAGACCAAAATCACTTAGAAAAGAATGGCAATATGATTACGAGGCATATAACTTTATTTATGATTATCTTTCAGCTTTTACAGCATTTAACTTTACAGAAGGAATGGAAGAAACACTACAAAAGAGCAGAACTAGAGTAATAAGAGAAAATACGCCAGAAGAATTGTTCGATTTTCTTACGCAAGCAGCAACTCCAGCAAACTTTAGAAGATTTCAGGAACATGAATTAGAAGAAATTTTTTATAGAAGAATAACAGGATGGGGCGAGCAACTAACAAAGGAAAGAGGAGAATTAGAAGAAGACGAGGGACCTGAACTTGAATAATAAGGAGGAAGATAGAATGGGAAAAAGAATAGATTTACATATTCATACAACAGTTTCAGATGGAGCATTAACACCTAAAGAAGTAATAGATGAAGCATGTAAAAATGGAGTATCTGTAATTGCAATAGCAGACCATGATACAGTAGATGCATATAATGATGAATTATTTGAATATGCAAAAAGTAAAAATATAAAGATAATAAATGCAGTCGAGATTTCTACTAAAGCGAAAAAAGCAGGAGTACATGTATTAGGATATAATCTAGATTTAAATGATGAAGAGTTTAAAGAAAGATTAAGTAAAATTAGAAATGCGAGACATAATTATTTACATGATGTAGCTAAAAAGTTAGAAGAACTAGGATATTATATAAATGTAGAAGAATTAGATAAGATAGATGCTGTAACAAAAGCACATATAGCTTTAGATGCAACAAACAATCCAAAAAACAAAGAAAAATTATTAGCAGAATTTGGGCATATTCCAAGTAAAGGAGAATTTATAGAAACAATAATGAACGAAAATTGTCCTGCATATGTAAAAAAGGAAAGTGCAACTCCAAAAGAAGCTGCAGAAATTATAAGAGCTGCAAATGGAAAAGTGGTTTTAGCACATCCAGTAGCATATGTGCATGAAGATAATTTGAACGATGAAGATATTTTGGAAATTGTTAATGATATGAAACCTGATGGATTAGAAGCTAACTATTTGTATGTAGATAGATATGACAAAAAATTTAATGAAACAGAGAAGTGGAATAAATTTGCAAAAGAACACAACTTATTTGTTACAGCTGGTTCTGATTTTCATACTAAGGACGGACTTAGACCAGAAATAGGTTTTATAAATACAGACTTTGTTTTAGCAGAAGAAGTTATTGAGGAGATTCTTAGAAATTTAGAAAAATAAAGTAAAGATAAGGATAGAGTTAGTAAAATTGAATATTATACAATATGTAATTAAAAAATAATATAAAATGTCTAAAAATAGTATCCGTAAAGTGATAGAGCATTGCACCAAGAATTGGAAGCAATGCTCTATTTACTTATATTAATATAATAAGTAGAATTAATATAATAAGTTATTATAGGAGAAGTAGGTGTTACGGATGAAGAGAGAAAATGAGAATAATAAAATTGTGAAGCCTGAAAACGTTGGCGCTGTACACACAGGTAATTTAAACAAAAAAATATTAATAAGCGTAGGAATACTAGTAGCAATAATGATTCTACTAGGAGTTTTTGCGCTTATTTTTTATTTGGAATAACAAGGAAAATGAAAGTCTAGGAAGTGGTAAGGAAGAATATAATGCAGGAGGGACTATAAACGGAGATAAAGGATATATTTCATCTGCACAAATAATTCAAACCAAGACAGGAACTGGACCATGGGATGCAAATGATGAGCCAGGTAATGACAGTTCAGAAGATAACAATATTGTACGTTCGTTTGACCAAGTAACATGGACTGTAGATTTAACAATGGCGTTAAAAAGTGGAATTACAGAATCAAATTTAACAGGAGGGATTATAAATGTTGAAGCCTCTATTCCGTCAAATTGTGCAAACGTTGTAACTTGGGATTTAGAATCAATGGGATGGCTTGAAGGTTCAGGCAAAGTAAGTAGTGATGGACTAGTATTGACAGGAAAATATGCGATGTCTACTACAGATAATACTATACCGGGAAAACAAACATTGGTGTTAGTATTAAAAGTAGAAGGAGCACAAAATCAAACCAAAATAAAACCAGAATTTAAATTTTGGTTAGAAGGAAACGAGGATGAAGAGAAATATACGATAAATAATGTTCAAGATGTTAAAGTAAGTGCGACACCTAGGTATAATGTGGAACTAAAAAGAAATAAGAGATTAGCTAAAGAAATAACTTTAGAAGAAAATGAAACAAGTCAAAATGGAAAATTATATGGATATTCTTTAGTATATCAATTATATAATAATACAAATAATCAAAAAGGAATTAAAGGTATAGAATATCCGAAAGATGAAATTAATTTAAATATACAATTAAAACTAGAAAAAATAGCATTTGATAATCCTAATCAAGTTCAAGATATTACAGATTCTTCTACGCCTATTTTATATAATTATAGAATGAATGAATATAATTTAAGTGCTACAACTGTTAATGGCTATATTCCAAATAGAAATATGGCAGTAACGAGACATGCTGCACACCAAACGGATGCGCCGGGAGCCTTTGGAGGAGGAGAATATAATTGTTATAATTCAGGCACAGTAAACATGGAACAAGATGGAGATATAATTAGGACGAAATTAACTGGATATGAATTTAACGGAGAATTTCCAGATAAATATGTATATCAAGAACAAGATAAAATATCAACTATAAGGTATACAGAAAATATAGGGTGTTTTTCAGTTGTATATTTTCAAATTTTTGTACCATATACCGACGAAAGTAGTGAAGCAGGATTTAATTATTATTTGACAGTAGAGGATAAAGAGTTAGAAATTTATAGTATTAGTGGAACAAAAATGGAAGAGCAAATTATTACTACGGATGATTTAAGTAAAGTACAAAATGTGATTTATGGGGATGGTGCGTATACAGAATATCATTGGTTACAAGATGAAGAGTTAAATGAATTATATTCACATTATAATCAAGGAGATTCAAGAGCTCAAATAGGACAAAAAATTTTTAATAGATTAGATATAACTTGTGGGGATAATAATGAGCAAAAAGATGATATATACGATATAAATGCACTTATGAAATTTGATGGGGTAGCTTTTAATATAACTAATATAAATGGTTCTAGTTATGTTGTAACTAATAAGGCAACTGATACACTTTTTACAAGTGATATGAAATTTAAAATGCTGTATGCGGCAAAAAAAGATGGGACTAATTGGATATCAGAAGAAGAAATGAAAGATGCAGAAGAGGAAGAGTTGTTGTTTTTTGTAAATGAAGAGGCTTTAAAGCAGCAACTTGGAGAAAATGCAATTTGCATTGGAGTATTATTTGAATCTATAAGTGGAATATGTAGTGCTTCGTCGGGAGTAAGATTGCAATTAGCATTGGAGGTAACAGAAAATGCACAAATTGGAAATGTATATCAATTTATATCGGTATCAAATTTATACAAAAAAGATAATAAATTGAATAGATCAACACAGACAAGAGAAAATCCTAATGCACAATTCCCGAATGCGGATGTAACAATGAAATGGAACTATATAAAAACTGCATATGATGAAAATGGAAATATTATTAGTGGAACACATAATGGGGGATATAAATATGGTCAATCACTTTTAATAGTAGGTGGAAAATTATCTGTAATACATAGTGTAGAAGATAAGTCAACAACAGGAAACGAAAAAGTAAATTACGACATAGGAAGAAATGAAAATACAGTAACATTTGGGATAAAACCACAATTACAAACTACATTTACAACAGGAAGGCCAATGAGCAATGTTACAGTTACATTAGAAGAAACACTTCCAACAAACGCAAGTGGAATAATGGGGGAAGAGTTGGTAACTGTAAACTACTATTACATCAAAAAAGCAGTGTTAGAAGTAAACTATATAGACATATATACAAATAAACAACTAACAGACCAAATAGTTGATAATACAAAACATGAAGGAGACGAATACACAACAGAACAAAAAGAATTTGAAAATTATGATTTAGTAGAAGTACCATCAAATGCAAGTGGAACGATGAAAGTCGAAACAGACGAAGAAGGAAATATAACAAATAATAGAACAGTGGTAACATATTACTATACACAAAGGGCAGTAGTAGAAGAACATCATATAGATATTCTAACAGGAGAAGACATAGAAGAGCCTACAATGCATAATGGACATGTAGGAGATGAATACAATATACCTTCAAAAGAATTTTTAAGCTATCAATTGGTAGAGGAAGATGAAGAAGGAAACAGTATGTTACCAGCAAATAGCAAAGGAACAATGACAGCAGAAAAAATAGTAGTAAACTATTACTACAATCAGCCAGCAAAAGTAGTAGTACACTATGTGGACAAAACGACAGGAAAAGAACTAGAAGAAATAAATCCAGAAACAGGAGAACTACAAAATAGCCAAATAGTAATAGAAGGATTTAATCAAGACGAATACAAAACAACAGCAAAAGAATTCGAGTATTACACATTAATCGAAAAACCACAAGAAGAACAAGGCAAAATGAAAGTAGAAATCTTAAAAGACGAGGAAGGAAATGATATAGTAAATAATACGATAGAATTATATTATTACTACCAAGCTAAACCATTTAACATTGGAGTAGAAAAAGAAATTATAGGAATAATTGTAGATGGAGAAAGTAGAACACCAACAAATGGAAAATTAGAAAGAGTAGAAATCTACAGAAAATCTACAGAAAGTACAAGTGTACAAGTAGAATACAAGATAAAAGTAAGTAACACAGGAGAAGTAAGCGGAAATGCAACAATAGAAGAAAACATTCCAGAAGGAATGAGTTTAGCAAATAATGACGGAACATGGGAAGAACAAGATGGAGTATTAAGAAAGATAATACCAGAAATAAATCCAGGGGAAACAAAAGAATATACAGTAGTACTAAATTGGAATACAGCAGAAACCAACATGGGAGAAAAAGACAATGTAATAAATATAGTAGATACACAAAATGTACCAGGATTTGTAGATAACAATGATAAAGATAATACATCAAATGCAAATGTCATAATCTCTGTAGAAACAGGAGAATTACCAATAGGATTAATACTTGTATTAGTAGCATTAGTAGGATTAGAGACAGTAACATTAAGATATGCAGTAGTATTAACTAAGAGACAAAAGAAAAAAGTAAATAAGAAATAAAAGTAATCAAAGTAATAAAGGGAATCGTAGCTAAATACTACAGATTCCCTTTTATATGTGCTGCAATAATTATGCCACGAAAAGCGTGTACATTTAGGAGTTTGGAAATCTAATTAGACATTCTGTAAACAACTGAACTTTAAGCCCCGTCCCTAAAGTTCACATCCCTAAAGTTCAAAATGTTTACAAAATGTAAATTTTTTGTGAAACAGTTTCTATTATTATAAATTATATTGAAATTTAAAATCTTAAGTGGTAATATTTACGTATATTTGTAAAAGGAGGAAGAATTGGTGATAACTGTAAAAAATGTTACAAAAAAGTATGGAAAGTTCAAAGCCGTAGATAACATTAGCTTCGAAATTAATGATGGTGAGATAATAGGTCTTTTAGGACCAAATGGAGCCGGAAAGAGTACAACAATGAATATTTTAACAGGATTTATCGAACCAACAGAAGGAGAAGTTATTATTAATGGTTATAATATTTCTAAAAAACCTAAAAAAGCTAAAAAATGTATAGGATACATGCCAGAAGGAGTTCCTTTGTACAAAGACATGACAGTAAAAGAATTCGTTACATACATGGCAGAACTTAAAGGCGTAAAGAAAGAGCAGATTAAAGAAAGTGTAGATCAAGCTATACAAGATACATGGATTCAAAATGTAAGAAAAGTACTTATAAGAAATTTATCAAAGGGATATAAGCAACGTGTTAGTATGGCAGGTGCTTTAGTAGGAAATCCAGAAATAATAATATTAGATGAACCAACAGTAGGACTAGACCCAAAACAAATAATAGAGATAAGAAATTTGATAAAAAAATTAGGAAAAAACCATAC
>ENA-ORPH01001451-ORPH01001451.1-human-gut-metagenome-genome-assembly--contig:-NODE-1451-length-22821-cov-8.085610_pt1 | contig 22821 bp, 26 predicted proteins | sample MGYA00242142_ERZ509074 | MGnify/ENA primary metagenome ERZ509074 (study PRJEB26280, sample SAMEA2338724) | human gut metagenome | biome: human gut; feature: human-associated habitat; material: faeces...
ATGGCCCGTTTGGTAACTTGAAGAGGTAGTTAAGATGGGGGAGTTCCAAATCGTCATAGATACGCGGGAGCAAACCCCGTGGAGCTTCCCCCCTGAAATCCCGGTCGAAATCGGTACCCTGAAAACCGGAGATTATGCGCTGGCTGGCGATAATGCGTTTGCCATCGAACGCAAGTCGAAGGACGATTTTTTAGGGACGATTTCGACCGGTTGGGGGAGGTTCTGCCGGGAGCTGAACCGGATGGACGCGGCGGGGGTTCCGGCCAAGCCGATTATCGTTGAATGCGACTTCGCCGAGTTCTGTTTTTCTGAGCGGAACGGCGAAATCATCCCGCCGGATCATCAACACTTTATGTTGACGCCGCAGTTCATTATGAAGCGCGTGGCGCAACTGACCGCACGCAGCGCGGCGGTAATCTTCGCCGGGAATCCGGAATTTGCCTCCGCGCTAGCGCTGGCGATTCTGAAAGAGCGTTACGGAGAATTGAAATGAGCAGAACAATTGAAGTCAAGATCCTCAATATCCTGTGGCCGAGGATCGGCACCGACAACCCGCGCAACTGGTACCGGCTTGAATGCCGGACCGAGCATGGCGTCGTTATTTGCGTCGGATCGGTAAAGTGGAGGCCGAGCGAAAACGAGCTTATGGTGCTGACCGGGGAGTTCGAGGCGTGGAAGGGACAGCGGAATTTTAAGTTTTCCGAAGCGCGGCCTTTCATCCCGGCGAATCCGCGCGCGCAGCTCTCGTATGTCGTTGAACGTACAAAAGGAATGGGGCAGGCGGCGGAAGCGGCGATATGGGAACGGTTCGGCGACGGCTGGCGGAAGATGGACGCAAAGGGCGCGGAAGAGTTGAAAATCCGGGCGGATGCCTATGAAAACTTCCGCCAGCAGGTCGACGCGCTTGACCGAGACGCAGAAAAGTGCAACACGATTTCTTACCTGCTCGGTCGTCAGTGCTCAAACGCGATAGCTTGCGCCGCTTGGGAAGAGTGGGGAAACGACACAGTCGGTATCGTCAACGCCGACTGTTACCGGCTGGCCGACCTTCCCGGTTTCGGGTTTGCGGACGTTGACGGACGGGTTAGAGTTGATTATGAAATTGGCGACGACGATCCGCGGCGGATCACGGCGGCGATTATCTACGCCATGCGGCAATTGACCGGTTCGGGATCGACGGTGATTTCGTGGATCGACCTGATCGAGAAATTGCGCGAGCTGCGGATCAACCTCGATTTGGTGCAATCGCGCGTGGCGGAAATGTTCACCGATTTTACGCTTCGGGGCTTTCCCGGGGAACAGATGGTAGCGCTCGGTGTACACTACAACGCGGAATCGGAAATTCTTAAATATCTAGAGGCAGAAGCATGAGTTTTGAGCTTGACCAGTCGCAGCTGGCGGCGGTAAAATTTGCGTCCGAGGGGCGCTTTTCGATCGTCAACGGCGGCGCCGGATGCGGCAAAACCACCATCATCAAAAAGGTCGTCGAAGCGCTGGATTCTAACCGTCAGCCGTATTCTTTATGTGCGCCGACAGGTAAAGCCGCCGCCCGGCTTAAGGAGGCGACCGGGATTCATGCTTCTACGGTGCATTCCCTGCTCGGTTATGACGGCGCAATGTATCGCGAACCGCCGTTCCCGGACAAAACAATCATCATCGACGAATCCAGCATGCTTGATTCTTGCTTACTTGCTGAGGTGGTGAAGCGTGCGCCGCGACGGTTGATCCTTGTCGGCGATCAAGCGCAGCTTACGCCGGTCGGGGCTGGACAGCCGTTTCATGACATCATTGAGTACTATCCGGAGCGCGTCCGGACGCTGACCACCTGTTACCGGGCAACCGAAGCGGTTTTCAAGGCGTCTTCTGCGATTCGGCGCGGTGAAATGCCGCTACTTCACGACAAATCAGATAACGAGGTTTGGGACGTTTACGACAGCGGCGAAGCGGAGACGACGCAGCAGGTAATCCTTGAGTGGGTAAAAAAAGGAGTTTTCAATTTTGAAACCGATATCATCCTGGCACCGAAAAACGGAGAACGCAGCCGGGAAACCGGTCTGTTTCCGGCCTGTACCGTCAACCGCCTGAATGAAGAGATCATCCGGATCGTGAATCCGCGCTCCTCTGCCGAGGCGCGCAAGTTTCTGCCCGGAGACCGGGTAATCAACACGAAAAACAACCCGGACAAGGATATCTGGAACGGAACGACAGGCACCGTTCACGGAATCGATATCGACGGCGGGATGTGGCTAAAACTTGACATCCCCATTGTCGATCCGACGCGAACCGGTGAAAATGGCGAACCTGTCTATAAAGACCTGGTTTTGCTTTCTCGCGACGAACAATCGAATCTTTCACACGCCTATGCGCTCACCGTGCATAAGTCGCAGGGGAGCCAGTACCGGCAAGTGTGTTTCGTGTGCCTGTTGCGCGATTCGTTTGTTCTTAATCGGGCGCTGACCTATACCGCCGTGACGCGGACAAAGCAGCGCTGTATCGTTGCCGGACAGGTATCCGCACTGGCGCAGTCGATGCAGCGGGAGAAGTCAAAAAAAACCGTAATCCAGTTGATCGCGGGGAAGAGATAAGGACGCCGGGGAAATTAACTACTACACAGCCGGAGGAGTAAATGATGAACGCACATGAGCACAATTGTCTGGTACTGGAGGAGTACATTTTGGACGTCGCGAAAACTGGCGCAACGATGAACAAAATATACGGCATCCGGGGGACGCTGAGGAAGATTATTTCGGAGATCTCGGTAACACTGGAAGCGGCCACCGGGAGCGAAATCATTGACGCGCTAAGGATCACGCAAGAAAAGCGGGGTTGGGTAGATAAATCGACAGCATGCGCTGCCGCTATGATCCGGGCGTTGTATCAATGGCTGCTGGAGACTGGGCGTATCGATTTTAATCCGCTGGTGAGTGTTGACCGCATCGGGACGAAATACCAGCAAGACGCGATCTATTGTCAGGGTTTTGACACTACCGACCCATTACAGTTTTTTGAATATAAGGGAAAGCTGTACTCAGCGATCGCAGTTGAGGCATTGTACAGCTTGCTCATGTCACCGGGTAAGCTTGAGCGCTGCGCCCCGCTGTCACAGGCGGAAGCTACGCAGGTTAAAAACGCTATGTGGCGGATGAGGCACGCAACCGGGAACACAAAAAAGGGGAGCAAAAAATGAACGAGTATAAGTATGAACAGGGCTGGCTGGACTTCCTGAACAGCAAGGCGAAAGCGAGAGGTGAGAAATGAGTTGTGATAAATCAAAAATAACTCCGATGTGCATCAATTGCTCGCGCTACAGGGAAAGTATTCTTTATGGCGGTCATGCAGCTTGCAACAAGCGAAAGACAATTATTAAAAATGAGTATGCTGTCTGTCCTGATTGGAAATTGTCAGAACACAAGCGTAAAATCGCAATTTTTCAGCAAATACAGAAAATCGAAGATAATTAATACATATATTGATTTAGCGGTAATACTGAATTCAAAATGTAAAGGTTATAAATAAAATGAAAGTAATAAATTTTACACTTACAGTGATCGTACCGAATGATATTAACGATCCTGTTAAACCGGAAAATCTTTTGGAGTGTATGCGAAACTATGCTGAGGAATTAAACCTTACTGACTGTGCAATTGAAATCAGTCAAGAAAAAGCTAAATAAAACAATACAGTATACACTGTGAATGGGAACATAAAATGAACGAGTACAAGATTAATGAAATATTTATCCATACTGATGGGAAAGCCTATCAGTGTGTGGAAGGCGAGACCTGTGAGGGGTGCGCGTTCAGATGCACCGGAAATGATTGCGTGGGGCCATACTGTGATGGTGGAAGCGACAGTCGCCCGGTGAAGTTCATCGCTGTCACGGAACCCGTAGAAGGGATGCTTTACCGCGCCAAAAACGGTCGAATGTATCGGCTGGCGGAGGGCAGTCATTGGGATCATTGGTGCGCTTGCGATGATGACCCCGAACGGAGCTGTGCCGAGCTTGACATGGCCGTATTCGGGGACCGCGGTCCCCGATGGTATTGGGCTCCGACCACAGACTATGCCCCGGTTCCGGTCGAACCGCCGAAGCCGGTCGAACCGCCGAAGCCGGTCGAACCGCCGAAGCGCCACATCGAGCTCTCCGTAGTCAGGGTAGAGAACGACAAGGTGACGTTCAAGATCGTCGAACAGACTCACCGGTGCGATGAATTTAGCCAGCAGGGTTATTCCAGCGTGTTCAAATCCGCCAATGGATTTCAGCTCAAGTCTTGCGCCGACCCGGAATGGAATAGCAAGACCTCCACTCTGCACTGTCGCGGATTTGAACGCAATAATGATAACTTCGAGATTGTCTGTAGCGCCATCGAGTTTGTGCGGATTTCCGAGGCAGTGGCAGAATATAACAGCACGGATGGCAGGGGCTACGAAAAGCCGTGGCCGCAAGCTGGGGACAAATACTTCTGCATCGTAACGCTAGGTAGGATTGAGCGTTTCACATTCTACGGGAACGAATTTGGTCGCAAAATGCAAGCTTTCGGCAACTTCTTCCGCACCAAGGAAGAGGCCGAAGCGGCCCTTGAGCGGGTCAAACAGGCGCTAAAAGAAAAAGCGAAAATCGAGTGAGCAGCAAAGGAGGATTTAAGATGAGCGAAGAGTTGAAGCCGTGCCCGTTTTGCGGGAAATCGCGTCCGGAAAACTGGACAGAGGTTAATAAACTTGTCCTGTGTCCGTATTGCGAGACAGTTGCATTGCGCAGAACATGGAACCGCCGCCCCATCGAAGACGCGCAGGCCGTCCGGATCGCGGAGCTGGAAGCCGATCGCGACCGGCTCCGGGAGGCACTGAAAGAAGTTCTGAACTGTGAAGTTGTAACGGACAATGGAGATTATTCTAAAGGCGGTACTGGATTCGATTGTAATGAAGTAAAAGAAATTATACGCGGGGCGCTGGAAGGAGCGGGGGAAATGAACAGATTCAAAATCAGGGTTTGGGATAATTACAAAAAGTGTTATCTCGGGGAAATCGAAAAGACTATCGTTGCTGAAGATGGGACAGAGTATACTTTCCCCGCATGGATAATTCCGAATGGCGGTATTATCACCCTTACCGGTATCGACAGGAATCCGAGACGGTTTGTGAAGGAACAAGGCACTACCGGAGAAGATAAGAACGGCAAGCAGATCTTCGAGGGTGACAGATGCCGCGTTTGGGATGCGGACGGCGAAGAGTACATTTCAGAAATCAAGTGGCGCGGGGCGCTTTCCGTCGATGTCAATAATGTAGATTGGGAGTATTCAACGCTTGAATGGGCGTTTGACAGGGATATCACCGAAATCGAAGTAATCGGGAATATTCACGAGGAAGCCGCGGAGAATGATTTGAGGTGAAGGGGGGATGGCAATGAGCAGTATTCTTGATCTTTGCGCGGAGATCGAGGCGGAAGAGGCACGAAAACGTAAGGAAATACAGGACAGGAAAAAACAATGAATTTTTATGACTTTACACAGATCAAAGCGGCTGCCGATTGCGCTGCCGTGGCGCGTGACTTTCTGGGGCTGCAAGTATCCCCGGAAGGTCGTTGCGCGGCGACGTGGCGCGGCGGCGGTAATCCCGAATCGGTCAGCATAAACAAGGATGGATGGCATGATTTCGCCACCGAGGAATCCGGCAGCGTAATCGACTTGGTTGCGCGTGTCCGTTGCGGCGGTAATATAATGGAAGCGCAGGAGCTCTTGGGCGTCTATCTGCATCTGTCCCCGAAAATGGCAACGAAAACCGGCTGTATCGAATCCAACGAAAAGTATGATAGACTGATTGCGTCCGGATATCGCGAGGTCAAGCGGTACAGCTATACCGACGCCTCCGGCGCGCTGGTCAATCAGGTCGTCCGGCTGGAACATCCGACGCAGAAAAAAGAGTTCCTGCAATGTACGCCGCGCGGCTGGGGACTGCGCGACGTCATCCCCCCGCTGTACAATCTGCCGATGCTGCGCTCCTCCTCCTGGGCATTGCTGGTCGAGGGCGAGAAGGACGCGGATAATCTGATCGCGCTCAATCTGCCCGCCACCACCGTCTGCGGAGGCGCTAAAAAGTGGCGGGACGAATATACGCAGGAGTTCGACGACAAGGATGTGGCAATCCTGCCCGACAATGACGACGCAGGCCGCGCCCATGCCCGGCTGATCGCTCATAAATTGATCGCGCGCGCCCGTGCGAAGTCGGTTCGGATCGTGCCGACCAGCAGCGCCCCGAAAGGCGACGTTTCCGACTTCTTCGCAGAAGGGCATACCTGGGATGAGGTCGCCGCCCTGATTGCCGCCGCGCCCGCCCTGACTGCCGCAGAGCTGGCCGACGCGGTCGATGACTACAACATCGAGGAAGCGAAAGCGGCGAATTCTGTTCCGTTCCGCAACTTCACGCCGACCGTTCAGGAGATGCCGGGGGGACGAAAACGAACGGTCAAAACACCGCGGCAGATCAACAAACTCATCGACGATATTCACCGCCGTTTCCTCGGATTCCCGCGCAAGGTCGGCGAACAGCTCTTCGACCACGACCGGGACACTGGACGCATTATCTTAATCGATAAACAATCGACGCTTTTCGCGTGGATTCAGCGCAAATCCGGGCAGCTCGTCGAATGGTCAAAAGAGGAAGGATGCGCGACCAAGGAGGAGCTGTTCGAGGGGCTGCTGGCCTCCGCACGGCGATATGAAGCGATCAGCAGCGTTCCGGACTGGCCGCCGCGGCACGACGTATACTACTCCTGCGGAGAATTGCCGCCTCCGGACCCGGAACACCGGAGATTTTTTCACATGATCGACTGTTTTTCCCCGGCCGGACCGGAATACCGGCCGATCCTGATGGCGCTGTTCGCCGCTCCGCTTTTCTACATGCGGGGCGTTCCGCGGCCGCTCTGGATCATCGATGCCGTCGACGGCGCCGGCTCCGGGAAAACCACCATTGTCGACGCCATGGCCCTGGTTTATGACGGCACGCCGATCTCCACGTCGGAGGCCGAAATGAAGCGCAGCTTCGTCGAACTGGTAAAGCGGATCGTGTCCAGCGAGGGACGGCGTTCCCGGATCCTGCTGCTCGACAATATCACCGGTTCGTTTTCGTGTCCGGAGCTGGCCGACCTCGCAACGAAGGTATCGATCTCCGGACGACCCGCATACGGGCGCGGGGAAGAGGTCCGGCCGAATAACCTGACCTGCATCATCACCGCCAACAGCGCGAACGTCGACAACGATCTCGCAAGCCGCGCATTCTATATGATGGTCGGAAAACCGAACTACTCTGCCGGCTGGCGGCGCGACACCTTCGGGTACATCGCCGAACATCGCATGGAGATCCTCGCGGATCTCATCGACCTGCTCGACAACCACAAGCCGTTCGATCTGCCTCCCATGACCAGGTGTCCGGAGTTCGAAACGATGGTCCTGCAGGCGTTCTGCCGGGATTCCGACGAATATTCCGATGTTGTGAAGCTCATCGCCCAGAACAAGGCGGATACCAATATCGAGGACGATATGGCCAAGCAGATCGAGGAGATCATCCGGTTCAAGCTGATCGAGCTCGAATGCGCCCCGAGGATCAATCCGGACCGCGACCGTGTCTTCATCAGGAGCGAGGTGGTCGAAATATGGTTCCGGCGTGAAAGCGTGGCCGAAGGGAGGCGTATCGTGCAGACCATCCGCAACCTCGCCAATATGGGACTGATGCCGCACATCCACAAGCGGCAGCGGAAGTATCCGAACAACGGGCCTACTCAGCGTAAGGGGATCATGTGGTGTCCGCCGGATTTCGACGCGGAAGGCCGAATTCTGGTCGTCGGAAGAATCGGAAACGGAAAAATCGGAGTCGTTTTTCAGTGATGCCAATAAGTACGGCAAGGACAGTAAGGACGATAAGGACGGGGTATTTTGAAAACTTTCAAAATAAGAACAAGGACAGTAAGGACGATAAGGACGGGGTATTTTGAAAACCTATGTATCAAACATGATTTTCCACAACATCGGCAAGAAATGAATAAGTACGGCCAAGTACGGGTAAGTACGGGCAGTAAGTACGGTTTTTTATGTGTCGTAACTGTTTCAATTGAAGTGATCTATATAAATAAGTACGATAAGTACGGGGTATTATTAATAAACTATATAAATAAAAAAATATTCCTTTAGGGGGGATTATATAGGAATGACCCGTCATTACCGTACTTAGGAGAAAAACATGAAAAGAGCAGATTTACAGCAGATTGTCGGTGCGGAGAAGCGGAGTATTCCGCAATGCAACTGGCCGAATTATGATACGGAGACCGCCGACTATATCGATGCGATCATCGAACAGCCTGAACAGTTCGAAGTTCTGACGACCGCGCTCTGGAACCGGATTCAGCGGTTCAAGGCGGACGATCTCTCCCATATCCCGCCGATGCTGCTGCGCCGCGAAGGCGAGAAGGTCGGGGCATGGCTGAACCGGTGTTACGACGCCGGCGGATATATCGGAGGGCTGTAACATGCCGGGAACGCAACAGGGGGCGCATCCGGCCGGCCGGATGATCACGTTCGATGAGGGTCCGCACACGTATGTTGACGACCATGGTGAATTTTACAGGAGCTTCACCACTCTGATTCACGATTATTTTCCGCGGTTCGAGGCCGAAAAGGTTGCTGCCCGCGTGGCTCAGAAACGCGGCAAGACCGTACCGGAACTGCTGCAGGAATGGGCTGAGGCCGGAGAAGAGGCAAGCGACTATGGCACCCGGACGCATGAGAACTGCGAATATCGCATGAAGGGAATGCCGGAGCCGAACATTGCCCGCGATGACCGGGAGCGCGTCACCTTCGCCAACGCCGTCGCCGTGGTGGATTATCTGAAGTCGAAATACCAGTTCATCGCCGCAGAGAAGATTCTGTTTTCACCGCGCTGCCTGGTGGCCGGAACGGTCGACTTGATGATGGCGGACGGCAACACGCTATGGATTCTTGACTACAAAACCAACAAGGAGATTAAAACAACTGGATTCAAGGGGGAACGCGGGCTGTTCCCGCTGGCGCATCTGGATAACTGCAATTTCGAGCACTACTCGATACAGTTGTCACTGGCGGAGGTTATGGCAAAGATGGAGGGCTATATCCCGCACGATACGCCGTGTCGTCGGGCGTTGATCCATTTCCCGCCTATGGCTGCGCCGCAGTGGATAGAGACGCCAGACAGGGCGGCTGAAAGCTATGAGATGTTGATCGATTATGTTTATGGCTACAATAACAACATACCGTTTTAGGAGGTGTTTAGTGGAAAAGTTAAGGGAACTTGCTGGTGTTTTGGGTATGGACTGCGAAGAGCTGTATGACGAGGTGTACAGCGAAGCCCTACAGGAAATCGCTACGCGTGACTTGGCTATATCAAAGATTTTACAGGACTTGATATTGATCCGGCGGGAATCATCGCTTCATGCGGACGTAATCACCGAGGCGACCGCGCGGCCGTTGTCGTCGTATCAGGAGATTGCCGACGCGTCAGGTATAGCTAGGTCTTCGGTTTATTTCATTCTCTGCAGATACGCGGAAGATTACACTTGGATTCGGGGGGTAATGAAGATAAGGGCTATTAAAAAACAGACTGATGGGCAGAAGCGAAAAAGGGGGAGGTTTGTGGGTCCTTCCGGGAGGGGGGGTCCCCCTCAAAGGTTGACGCAGCAGCATCAATTTTTTCTGAATGAGCGTGAGTTGAACTTTAACATAGGAGCTGCGGGGAATAATGGCAAAAAAAACAGAGTGGATCCGCATGACGGAATACGCTAGAAAATACAGCGTCACCGCGTCGGCGATATATTCGGCGGTGGATGCGGGGCGCTTGCGTGACAATGGGAAGCGGGGGCCGGAGCGGCGCGTTGATGGATCGATTGACATTCGGCAGAATACGGTGAACCGCGACGAGATGGCGATCCGGTTGGCAAATGCAAGGGTGGCAAAGCTGGAAGGCGAAGCCCGGCTACTGGAGCAGCGAGACGAGCGGACGAAACGGGCAATGGTCAACGATCTTGCGGACGGCTTTCTCCAAGCGTTCGAAGAAGCGTTCTCGCCGTTCAGGGCCGAACTGGTTCGGCTGCGGCTTACTGAATCTCAGCTTGCCGACCTTCATTCGGCGTTTGATGACGGGCTTTCCCGTATGGAAGGAATTTTAGAAAGGGTTATCGATGAAAACTTCAATAAAGCGTAACGGTGTTACCGGAATGTTGGGTGGGATGCGCAGCTTTTTTGACATCACACCACACATGCCGATTATCGAATGGGCGGAGCGTAATATTGACTTTTCGCTGGTTCCGGGTGCGGCGTTCCGGCGTCTTGATTTCGACGCGTATCCACACACGAAAGCGCCGATTAAGGCGTGGGAGTTTGATGGAAAGATTGTTGAATCGACGGTGTGCGGGATCCCCCAGCACGGCAAGACGCAAATCGAAACAGTCGGTGTCTTGTACACAATGGTTTACAAGGCGGGGAAAATCCTATGCGTCTACCCGTCCGACGATTTGGCCTCGTTGGTTAACGAATCGAAGTACGAGCCGTTGATGAAGAAAATCCCGCAATTCGCGCGGGAACTGGAAAGACGCAACGCCAAGAAGCCGAATAGCTACAACTTTTCGACTTCAACAATGATCTTCTATGGCGCAGGGAGGCGCGTGATGTCACTTGATTGTTTTGTGCGTGTGCTGGACGAAACGGACGAGCATCCGAAGAACGGCCTTCGCGACAGCGTTCAGGATAGCCGGATGCGGGCGCGGTCGTTTGATGAATCGATGCTGTGCAACGTTTGTACCCCATCGACCGAGGACGGCCCGATTTGGCAGGCTTTCCTAATGGGTTCTCGCGGCTATTGGACGCTGAGATGTCAAGGGTGCGGAGAGTTGACGATGAGAAGCTGTGATATCAACCTGCTACAGTTTGAAAAGGTTTACGATGAGGCCTTGCGGCTGTGGATCCCAGTTGCGGATTCGATCCGCCTTTGCTGTCCGAAGTGCGGCTATGAGCACGTAGAGAAACAGAAGTTCGCAATGAACCGGAACGGCGATTACATCCATGAGCGGCCCGAATTGGTGGCGACGCGGCCAAGCTTTCAGTTCGGCGTGCTTTGCTCGTTGCGTCCGGCGACCGACTGGCTGGCGATTGCAGAGCGCAGGTTGAAAAGCGGCAGATCGTCAACCGCGAAGGACCACAAGGATTTCGACAACTGCTGGCGGGGGCTGCCCTATAAAGAGCGCACTGTGTCGGATGAGGAGTTGAGCGACTTCAAGCGGTTGATGTTTAAGTCTCCGCCCGATCCCGCAACTGTGGAGATGGTATTCATGGTCAGCGACACGCAGGACACATTCAACCCGACCGGTGTTTTCGCGCTGGATAAAAACGACAATCTTTACTGCATTGCGTATCGGGACGTCGAGTACATGTTTCTCGACCAAGCGGAACGGGAGGTTCTGGACCGGATGCGCGCGGCGGATAATAAGCCTCCGGTAGAAACGCTCGAAGACCTCCTGAGGGATACTTACCTCGGCGAAATAGCCCCGCTTTTTCATGTTATCGACGAAAAGGGCCACCGGACACGGGAAGTCCAGGCATATGCGAAGCGAAACCGCAACGTTCTCGTTTATTGCGGAACCGGGCTGAAAACCGAACTGTGGAAACGGAGCGAAAAGAAAGCGCGGACTTTTCTTGTCAATGCGGCGCACTTTCAGGAGGAGCTTATTTACAAGCTGTACGATCATAAGGACCGTTCCGAAGGCGCGCTGTTTATTCCGCCCGACCTTCCCGACGCCGTGTTGAAGGAAATTTCAGCGGTTCGCCCGGATAAAACATCCAAGTGGGGGCATTTGCGCTCGAACTGGACGGCTGGCGATCAAGTTCACGACGCCTTCGACGTGTTCAAAATGGCCTATTTCGGGATTGACGTAAGTTATAAGCTTTTCCCTCCGTCGAAATTTCGGTTTGGGGAATCGCCGTTGCTTTTGAAGCTGCGCCCGCATTCGAAGCCGAAGCCGGTTCCGGCCAAAAAGGCACCGAACACAAGCGGAGGCAGATGGGGAAATGTGAAGTTTTAAAAAACAGGTATACCCGGCCCGGCTTGACCCGCCGGGCTTTTTTACGCCCGTCCACTGTACGATAATGATTACTAATTTACACTCAAAACATTAAATTTTACCCCATTTTTACACGTTTTTACTGAACAAAACCCCTAATATAAAAGGGGGCATGATTTTGGAACAAGGCTCACAGGTGAAGTTTTACAACTTTTCAACGGTCCGGATTCCGGCGGACGGTGCCGACGCACTAGCGGTCGTGCTGTTGGCCGGTTCGCCGCCCCCCGCACCGGGCGCGACGGACGTTCATGTTATCGAAGCCGTCGTTGACGGTAATTTCGAGTTCTCTACCGACAATTGGACGCCGGGGGTGTATCAGTTTCAGCGCAAGACGGCGGGCGCCGTAACAGGGACTGGCCGGTTCACTCTGGAACAGGACCTTTTTCATGCGCCGGACGGCTTCGACCCGCGCAGCGTGGCTGAAATTACGCTCGAAGCGATCGATGCCATGCTTGCCGGGCGTGCCACGGCGCAGCAGAGGAAAGTTCAGGTTGGGGACAAGTCGATAGAATACTCGACCATGGACGAACTGCTCAAGTGGCGCGAGTATTTCCGCCGCAAGCTCATGGATGAACAGGGAAAAACCGCGCCCAAACGGATTCTTTCCGTATTCAGGAGATCGTAAATGAAAATTTTTCGCGCAATTGGCCGGGCGATCACCGGAAAAAAGCGGCAGCGTAAATTCAGCGCCGCCCGTAATGACAGGCTGATTGACTGGTCTCTAGGATGGGTCCGGATCAACGGCCAGCTCAAACAGGACTACCGACTGATGGTAGAGCGGGCGCGGGATCTGGCGCAGAATAACGAGTTTGTTACCGGCTATCTTGAAAACATCGAGCGCAACGTTATCGGGGCGGACGGCTTCCGGCTCCAGAGCTTGGCGCGGAACCCGGATGGTTCCTTCGACCGCGAAACGGCGCGGGAAGTGTGCAGCCTTTGGAAAGAATATCAAGCGGAAGAATTTTCTTACGTGTCGGCGGACGGATCGCAGGGCGGGCGGGAGTTCGATGCGCTGGTTATCCGTACGATGCTTACAGACGGCGAAGCGTTTATCCGGCGGGTAATCGATCCGTCTTCCCCGTTCGGCGTGCGCTATCAAGTGCTTGATTCCCTTGATATCGATTACCTGTACAATGAGGAGCTAGGCGACGGGGGACGTATCGTAATGGGCGTCAAGATCACCGCGACCGGGCTTCCGGTGTCGTATTTTGTCCGAGAATCGAACGGGGACTATTACCAGACCGGGGAGCGTTTTGAGATCCCCGCCTCGGAAATCATTCACCTATACCGCAAACGCTTTCCCGGACAGGTGCGCGGTATTACCGGCCTTGCGGCGACGGTGCTTAACATCGCGCAACTGGACGAGTACAAGGAGGCCGAAATTGTGGCGGCAAAGCTGCAAGCGGCGAATTGCGCTGTTTACGAACGCACCGGATCGGAAGATGGGATTCTTGACGACGAAGACGGCGATGAAAATGGCAACATCATGCGCGAGATGTCCCCGGGACAAATCGGGGTTGCGCCTCGCGGTTACTCCCTCAAGCAGGTTACACCGAATCACCCGAACTCTAACTTCGCGGGATTTACCAAAAGTGTTTTACGCGGGATATCCTGTTCGCTTGGATTGAGCTACAACAAAGCTGCTGGCGATTATGAGAACATTAATTACTCAAGCTCAAAGGCGGCGACGCTGGAAGATCATACCACTTATGAAACTCTCCAGAAATTTATGATCGGTAAATGGAAGTCGCGGCAATACGCCGATTTCCTGCGTTATTCCGCGCTGTCCGGGCTGTTGAAGGTTGGCTTTCAGCGGCTTCCGGGGCTTCTTTGCCATCGGTTTTACGGAAAGCGGGCGCAGTGGCTCGATCCGCAAAAGGAGTTGGCGGGTAAAAAGCTGGAGTACGAGTTGATGAGGACGGACCCGATTACTGAATTGGAGGCGGCGGGACGCGATCCGGAAGAGACGCTTGATAACTGGAAGCGCTTCGGCGAAATGTGCGCGGCGCGCGGCCTGTCATTTCAGGTGACGCCGGTTACGACCGTGGTAATGGAGGAAGAAAAAGAGGAGGTAACGGCTTAATGAATCCTGATGTTGACGAAAAAGCGATGGAAATCACGCTACCGGTTGCGTCTCCGGACCCGTTCGGGCGGGAGGACGAAGACGGGGTATTTTACCTCGAACGCCTGCGCGTTACCCCGGAATCGGTTCTGCTGGGCAGGTTGAACGGCGGCGCATCGGTGCTGAAAAACCACAACGCCGACTGCATTTTCGGCGTGGTTGTATGGGCTAAGGTCGAAAACGAACGGCTTTATGTGCGGCTCCGGTTTCGCAAGAACGATCCCGAATCGGTTGCGGCGTTCCGCGACGCGGTAGACGGCACGTTACCCAACGTTTCGGTTGGCTACTTTCAGCATAAGGTAGAATTCCGAAACGAAAACGGGGTGCGGATCGGCGACGTAGTGGAGTGGGAGCCCTTTGAAATTTCGGTTGCTGTCGGCGTTCCGGCGGACACAACAGTAGGGTTTTATCGTTCGATGATTCAAAGTAAAGGAGAAAAGAAAATGGCGGACGAAGAAGACAAGAGCAAGATGAACAGCGAAGATCTCGCGGCGCGTATCGCGGAGCTTGAGGAAGAGAACAAAAGCCTTCGCGAGGCGATGGAGGAGGAAAAACCGGCCGACAAGATCGAGTCGGTGGACGATCCGGAGAAGGATCCGGAGGATGATCCGGACGCGGACGGCGAGTTCAAAAAGTCGAAGCGGAGCGCGGAAGAGCAGGAAATCCGCGCCGCGGCTGCGATGTTCGGCGTTACCGGTTTGGTTCCGGGCGCGCTCCGTCGCGGCGTCACTCCGGAGGAATTCCGGGAAGAGGTTAAAGGTCATGTTTACAGAGGGAGTATCAAGACGATGGAGAGAAAGAAAGAATATTCTGCCGCAAACCTGATCCGGTCTCTGGTCGATCCGTCCCGGTTCAATGCCGCTTACGAGCGCCGGGTGTCTGACCAGATTTACGCGGAATCGGGCGTTGAGCGCTCTTCGTCGCTGTCGGTCATGCTGGACACGCGGTATCAGGGCGAAGAAGCGAAGAAACGCGCGTTCGACGGCACCGCTGGAGTTGGCGCGAACCTGATCGGTACCGATCACCGCGGGGATATGTTCATCGACATCCTGCGGACCGTGATGGCCGTCAATCCGACGATCATGCCGGGACTGCGCGGGAACGTCGATATTCCGCTTCTTTCCGGCAGTTCCTCGGTCGATTGGGTGGACGACCTGAATGGCGACGCTGGCGAAACCGCGCCCGCGGTTGGCGGCATTTCGCTCACCCCGAAGAAGCTGACCGGCTACGTTGACGTTGGTCTCGATATGATTCTTCAGGCGAACCCCGAACCCCTGAACATCGTTATCAACGACCTGATGGAAGTCGCCGCGCGGAAGGTCGAAAACGCGATTTTCCACGGCGTGACGAAAACCGGATGGACGATTCCGGGACTTGCCGGGACCACCGGCGTCAAGACTGTGACGATTGCGGATATCGCAAACGCGACGTGGCAGGATATGCTGAAGTTCGGCGGCGCTGTGGCGGCCTACAAGAATCCGGGCCTGCTGAAGTTCGCCATGTCGGCCAGCGACCGGGCGACCCTTAAGGGCATCGCCAAGGACGCCGGAAGCGGGCGTTTCATCTGCGAAGACAACGAGATCGACGGAAACAAGGTCGATATCTCCGGGGAGCTCAAGACGGGTGATATTTATTTCGGCGACTTCTCCCGCGTCCTTGTCGGACGTTGGGGCGGCCTCGAAATCATGATCGACCCCTACGCGAAATCGCTTTCTGGAAAGATTCGCATCATTATCCGTTCTGTCTGCGATATCGTCGTCCGGCAGCCGGAAGCGTTTGTTAAGCGCGTCGCGGCCTAAACAACTCCGGGCGGGGAGTAGCTCCCCCGCCCGGCTACTGAAAGGATATGGGAATGTCAATCGCAAAAGATAAAATCATGATTCGGGTCGTCTCCGGCGTTGTCGGTTTCCGGCGCAACCTGAAACCCGGCGACGTGATTGAGGTCGAGGAGGAAGACCGCGCTCAGGCGTCCTATCTGGTAGGAATCCGCTCGGCTGAATACGTCGATGCGGAAAGCACGGCGAAACCCAGACGCAAAACCAGCAAGGCCAAGACCAGCAAAACCAGCAAGGCCAAGACCAGCAAAACCGGCGACGTCGACGGCAAATACGATGGTGGCGAAGGTGGCGAAGAATCCTTTTGAAATTTTGAACGATGATATCTTCGGCAACGGGGATTTCGTCGAATCCGCCAGCATTGACGGCATCCCGATTCGGGTGATACCGTCCGCGCTGAAAGAGAACCCGGAATTCACCGAAATCGGCTTTGATGCCGGGGTTAGCTTCTTTTTGCGGACGCCAACGAGTGATGTCGCACGCACAAGCGGCGAATACGTTGTTTATCGCGGCGTGCGTTACCGGATCGCTTCCCGCGAGACGGACAGCGCGGGGAACTCGGTGCATCTTTATCTGTCCAGTTCAGGGAGCGGAAACCGATGATGACGGTCGAAATTGACACGGCGGGTTATAACGAGGCGCTGAAAAAGCATAAAGAGCGCGAAAAAGAAGAGCTGAAAAAGGTTCTTCGAAAAGGCACGGTGACGTTCGCTACTTTTGCCGCACGTTACACCCCGCCGGGGCAATTCGACCTTAAGAAGAAAAAGGCGGCAGAGAAAAACGAGAGTGACAAGTACTGGGCTCAATATGCTAGGCGCGCGGGGATTTCGTCTAGGCACTACTCCGGCGACCTCATACCGAGCCACCTTTATCGCCGTAAATATTTGCACATTCCGACAGTGTTGAAGACCGCCGACAGCGGAGCGCTTCGGGATTGGATGCGTGAGGAGTACGAAAGGGGAATTCGGTATATCGTTCGGTTTAACGTATATGGCCAGCGCAGCAAGTGGGTGGGGTATCGTACATGGGCCGCAGCAAAACAGGCCGTTCCCATCAAGCGGCGCGGTCTCGGCAAGGTGTCATGGGGCGCGAATCTCAATTCCATCGGCCAGCGTGTCCCCAAAAACATTCAGGTGCTTACTAAAAAGGCCCCGGCATTGGCTGGGGAAAAAAGCAAAAATAAGTTTGCGGAATCTTTTTACGACGGAAAATTTACCATCGATGTAATCAATCAGGGGATTGAAGGGACGCTTTCGCCGAAGATGGGAAACATGATTCGGACCGGGGCGGGTAAAAAAGCGATGCAGAAGATCGATCGGGAAATCGAAAAACTGCAAAAAAAGCAGGTGATTTTATGAGCACGGTAAAGCGGTTGGAAAGCGGGATTGTGGATCTTCTGCGCGACTGCATGGGTGAATACCGGATCGGCGCGGCGTGGGATCAGGAGGCAATGAAGGCGTTTTACAGCGAAGACGGTGCGGTTGTCGTTCAGGTGGTGGCGATCAATCCGGCGCATCCGGACAATCCGGGGCTGCCTGACTACCGGGCGGAGGTCACGATTCGGGGGAGAACCTCGATGGCTACGGACAAGGATAAATCGCTTTTCGACCGGATCGTTACGCTGGTGACGGCTCGTGCGAATTCCGTCACGGTATCGGAGCTGTCGGCGGCTACCGGCGCGACTGTGGCGGCGTGGCTGGCGGGTGACACGATTCGCGGGACGGTTGAAGAGGATCACCAGTTTGAAATCAAACGCAGCATGATCGTTCTCGATCTTGAATTTGAAGCATAAAAGGAGGGTTTTATTATGGCGAGAAAGTTTGGCATCATTACCAACGTGGCGGGGCTTCAGTGTGGAATCACCGTTAACTCGGTGGGGCGAGGGGATTCGGTGGAAGTTGCCGAGGCGCGGGACGAAAAGGGTAGGGTTACTGATCTGAAAGCGTATTCGCGTGGCGATAACGTTTCAATTCAGGGCGTTGTTGACGACGAAAAAGGAGATATCGTTAAGTCCGGCTCGAAGCTGACGCTTGAGGGGAAAGATTATCTTGTCGAGAGCGTGGACAAGCCCGAGCAGCACACTGCCTTTTACGAGGCGACGATTAGCGCCAGAACCGCCGATGATGCGGTGATTCACGTTTACGAAGAAGAAGCCGCGGAGCCCGGGGCATAATGCCGCTTTCACTGAGACAGCTTGCACGGGTTCAGGCGGATAGGCGCTTTAATGCGATTCTGTCCGCCGACCCGGTTCTCGATGCGCTGGATGCGGAAAAGTACAACCGATCCAAAGAGTTCGCCGCGCTTGCGGCGGTAATCGGTGGACGGTTTGCGGTTTCCGATTCCACGGTTGAGTTTCCGCCGCTTACTCCGGCGGTATGGGCGGTCTTGTGGATGTTGGAAAGCCCGTTTACGCGAACGAATGGAACCGCAACGGAAGCGGACGCGGATTTGTTTCTCTATCTTCTTCATACGGGAATAGAGCGGATGCCGGATCTCGGCGAACTGCCGACCGCATCCGCCGGATTCGTTCGCGGGAACGGGATGGACCCGACCGACGCGATTTTGTCGATCCGGCAGATGGTGTATATCGCGTTTCGACCGCTGGAGATGCTTCCTGCGCGGCAGGGTGATACGGAAGCGCCGTGTTACGATGCGGATTGGCTTACGCGGCTGGCGGCGACGGTTTGCCGGGAAACGAATTTCGACGCAGACCATGTGATATTCAGTCTCCCGCTTTCGTCGTGCTACTATTATGTTATCCAGTCGGCGCGGCGAAACAACACGAAAAGCTCGATTCAGCGGCGCTCCGACGGAGAGGTGTGCGAGGCGATTCACCGCCGCACCATGGAGCTGGCAGAAAAATTTTATAACGAGGTGCTGACATGCCCGTAATCGTAAAACTTGGGATAGACAAAAAAAAGGTTGACGCCGGGCTTAAACAAGTCGAAAAGGACGCCAAAAGAACCGGCAAGCGGGTTAACGACGAACTTTCTAAGGCGACTAGCCCGGGCAAGGTGGCAAGGGGCGGGCTTGATAATGCGAAAGCCGGGCTGGAGGTTGCCGGTCTTTCCGGAGACAAGTTCGGTAAAATCGGCGCTTTTGCTGGGGCGTTGGGGCCAATGGCGCTAGCTGGTGCGGCAATCGGGGCGGTGTGGCAGGCGGCGACGGTTGCCATAGAGAAGTACAAAAAAAGGCTCGCGGAAGCAACTGAACAGGCAAAAAAACACCTTGATTTGGTCAGGAAAAACGGAGAGCATGTTCAGAAGTGGACCGCTGAAAGTGGGTCAGGGCTTGAGACGCTTCTTGGTTTATCCAAAAAATACAGCCTCAGTCATGTAGAAATGAACGAGGCTGCCGACGTGCTGGAGAAGCTGAAAAACCGCTACGGCGAACTTGATATCAGGATCGACAAAACGACCCGCCAAGTTTATATATCCGGACGCGCCATGCGGAGGATTGCGGAATCAAACCGGGATATGCTTGTTCGCGCAAAAAAAGACGAGTACGAGGCGCTCCAAAAGCAGTATGAGGCGTTGGAAAATCAGGCGAAGCAGCGTTTTACGTCCAGCGAAGACGCGGAGAAGTTTAGAAAAGAAGCCGCTGACCTGATCCCGAAAATCAACGCCGCGCGTGTAGCGATGGCGCAAGCGGCGCAGGAAAACGACCCGGAAAAGTTCATTTCGCGGTACTGGCGGCAGTATCGGGCGGAAAGAAACGACAAGGACGAAGCGGAGGCGAAGGTAGAGGCAGAAAAAAAAGCGAGGGAAGAGCAGGAAAGGCAGCTCCAGCTTGCCAAGGAGCGCGCCGAACTGGAGAAAAAAGCGGCGGACTTTCGCAAAACTCACAACGACCAGATTCAGGATATGCGCGACCGGATTGCGATCTTACAGGGGCGCGGGCAGGACGTTGCGCGGGAAAGGGCGCTGCGCGACGCGCGGGAGAAAAAGGGTGCGGACTTGACGGAAGAAGAATCGGCAAAGGTGTCCTCGCTTTCCGATTTGATGTATCGCCTTGACAATCTTTCGCCGCAAAATCTTCCGCAAGCGCAGATAAATGACTTAACGGCCCGCGGCGGTTTTGCGTCGGCGGGGATGTCGGCGGAAGACCGTCAGCTCCGGGCAATCATCGATCACAACAAAAAGCAGAGTGATTTGTTGGTTGAGATCAAAGATAAAATGGACAAACTGGGGATGGTACTGTAAAATGGCGGTTCGGATCAAATATCAAAGCAAAAATAACACGAGAACACAGTCTCGCGTATCTAGTGGAATCACCTATTACGCGGAAGAGGCGGAGTTGAAAGCATGGGCGGCCACGTTGCACGTTGGGGGAACGCTCCCCGGGCTAGAAGGGGCGATTACGTCAATCCGAACCGCGCAGGAAGACGGCGATATCTGGATCTGCGAAGTAATCGGCGAGTTTCAGATTGACGACGGAGGCAACCCATCCAACCCGGAATCGTCCACCGGCCCGAATTCGCAACGGCTGATGGGAACTCGGCTTAACCTCCCGCTTGAGGATCACCCAAAATATAGGACGCGATGGAACCACGTTTTGTTTGCTCGCGAGGGAGTTACGGAAACCCCGGCATGGTGGACCGACGCCACCGATACCGCCTTGTCAAACGACATCGCAAAAGATTATCAATGGGGAGAGGTTGGCGCATCTCCCCCGTCTGGTTGGTATCTTTTATTGCCGCGTGATGAACGCTTTAAGGGGGTATCATCGTGGGATAAATGCCTGTATACCGTTACCGAGACGGCAAAACACGCCAGCAAATCACAAGCGGGTTGGGTTTCGGCGAAGCTGCTGAACAGCATTGTTACTTCTCCATTGCTTGGGGACTTCGGGCTTACGTCGAAAGTCGGCGGCAACTGGAAGGTTGAAGATGTCAACGTGTACTACGACGGAAGTTTTTGGCTTGCCGACCGGTCGTACACGCTTTCTGGCGATAGCCGCGGGTGGAATAACGTTTTGTATGGAGACGGAGAACCATGAGAAGGATTCCCGACAAAATCAGGCATGGCGATACTCCGTCGCGGGTGCCTCGTGCGGTGAACGATATCATCGACTATCTCAGACAGACGGTCCCGGTTCCGGGTACGGGTATTCGGATTAGCGAGACGGTAAACGGCAACGTGTTCGAGGCTGACCGTTTGCCGCAAACGGTTAGTGGATCGGGTGGTTCAGGTGGAGATGTTGCGCTTGGGGTGCTGGTATCAGGACCGTCGAACGGTTACGGTGCGGCGGTATGGCGCGCGATCACGGTCAATCCGGACGGCACATGGACGGCGACCGGAGAAGAGGTTCCGGTTATCGTTCCGTTACTCAAATAGGGGGTTTTCATGCTTGATTTGCCGGTTCCAGACAACAATTCGATCATCATTTTTTCCGCTACCGGCGGCGGCTCCAATGAGGGCGGCCGCCTCCGGCAGAATATCGGCTTTTCGTCGCTCACGGCGCTCACGCTTTCCGGCGGAATCGAGAACGATTTCGTTCGGATCACGCCCTCCGGCAGCAGCTTCGAGGTCAAAGCGAAGTTCCACAAGGCGCAGGGCAGCGCGACCTTCTCCGTCACCGCGACGACTGCCGGGGACCCGGCGCGTAATCTCGAACCGGCGACGGTTAGTTTTACCTTCCGTGTGCTGGTCCTCGGCGTCGATCTTCCGCACCTGACCCAGAGTTTTTTTGAGTTCGCGGCCGGAGAAACCGTAGACGTCGGGATCCCGCTCTTTTACGCCGCTCCGGAGGTTCAGCTTAATATTGCGAAGGTTCCAGCCGCGATCGCCAGCCTGACGCACGGCGAACTCCGGACGGAGACCGACACTGATCACAGCGATATTCAATATTCGGTATGGGAGGGCGCACCCTCCGGCATATCGCTCGCCCCGGTGCTGGATTACGGAAACAACGTCCGCGGGGCGCGGCTGACCGGCATTGCGATCCGGCCCGGCATCTACTACGTGAATTTCGTCATTTCGAGCTATGACAACTCCGGGGCAAGCGATCCTTTTCCGGGCGCGAACGGAGCCGGACTGGTCGTCATCAACATCTACGACGACCGCGAATCGCCGAAAATAGCCGTTCCGGTCCGCTACGCGGCGAATCCGGATTTTATCCGGGCGATCCAGCACGGTTTTGGGGATAATTACACCGCGGCACGGCTGACCGGCGAATTCACGCGCTCGGAAGAGGTGTGGACGCGCCGCATCTCAGAGACGATCGGCGGTAACGTCTCGGATGTATGGGAGTACCGGATCGAACGCGACGAAAGCGGCGTCTGGACACTCTCCGGGCGGAACTACCTGTCGGATCAAGAGGCCCCGGAGTTTTCCGTATTGGCGACCGCGTCGGACCGCTTCGGCGAAGTACCGCCGAACACCGGCTGGAGCGGCGGGCTACTACTGGCCGGAGACGGCGTTAAATTCGTCTCCGGTTACGGTTTCTTCGACTGGAAGGGGGATCACGAGCTGACTGTTGACGGGGAAGAGGAGCTGTTCCGGGGGCCGGTCTCCGAGCAGTACGAGGGCTGGAACAACCCGCCCGCGCTGCAATACGATTCGGGGCTTTACCTCGCGCCGGGTCCGGACGGGAAATGGCGGATTTCCGCTGATCCGGACGCGCTCGAAGGAACGGAAGTCGAACCGCGCGGCATCGAAATGGCGGCGGTCCCGTATGCGCCGCCGACAGCGGCCGCGCTCGGCGGCACGGCGTATCGGGATGTCACC
>ENA-ORPH01001455-ORPH01001455.1-human-gut-metagenome-genome-assembly--contig:-NODE-1455-length-22772-cov-2.797729_pt1 | contig 22772 bp, 32 predicted proteins | sample MGYA00242142_ERZ509074 | MGnify/ENA primary metagenome ERZ509074 (study PRJEB26280, sample SAMEA2338724) | human gut metagenome | biome: human gut; feature: human-associated habitat; material: faeces...
CATGGTGATCTTGTGCCGCTCGGCGATCAATTCGCCGCAATGGTTGCACTTGTATTTTGCTGTTTGGGGCTTGCCCTCCTCCCACTTGAGATTTGCGAATACCAGCGGCTGCATAACGCCGCAGTGCGGGCACGGGACATGATAGTAGTTTTGATCGGTTTCCAAAAATTCCCGTTCGATTGCCGAAAGTCCCTCGATGGTGGGCGTACTCAACATGAAAATTTTATGGTTTGGAAAGGTTCGAGTACGGGCGATCGCCAAGTCGATCGGCGATCCCTCGCCGTCCAAGTCCTGCGGGTAAGCGTCCACCTCGTCCAAAATCAAATTCCGGATAGGGACAGACCGTAACCCCGCTGCGCTGTTGGCGCCGACCATCAGCAGCAGACCGCCGGGAAAATTCTTTTGCGTGATCGTGTTGTTGCTGTCGCGGCCACGCGCTGCTTCAGTTCGGGGCAATTCTCGATCAGCGGGTCGATGCGTCCCTTGGACAACCGTTCGACCATTTTGTCGGTCGGCTGTACGAACATGGTGGGCGCCGGCGCGATGTGCATAGCATAGCCTACGAAGTTGCTGGCGCCCTCGGTTCCTCCGATCTGCGCGGCCTTTACGAAGACAATTTTGCGGTGCGAGTCGTGAACGCTCAAGCAATCCATGATGTCGCGCAGGTAGGGGGTGCGGCTCCCCGGTATTGGCCCGATTCGGCAGAGCTGACCGGCGACAAAAACCGGTATTTGTCCGCCCATTGCGACACCGTGATCCGGTCGAGCGGTCGTAAGCCCTGGAAAAACTTGGTTATCTCGTTGAAAATGGCTGTCATTGGTCGATTCTTGTTTGAAAATCCGCGAGCTTCTGCAACGCATCGGCGATCGCGTCGTATATCGTGTTGTGAACGATTGCCCGATTGTCTTCCGCCATAACCACGTCCGTTATTCGGTCGGGGATTGCGAGCAATGTGTCGCGCAATTCCTTGCCGGCGGCGAAAAGTTGGGCATTTATGCGCTCGCGCGACACCAGCGCACCCTCTTTTTCCTGTAATTCCAGCTCGGCGATCCTGGCTTTGGCGATTTTTTCCTGTAATTGGGCGTCCTCGTAGGTCATCGTAGCAGTTGCCACAGCCTTGGCCGTCGGTTCCGGCTCGATCACCGCTTTATCAAAGGTTTTGATGTAGCCCGCCAGCGCGTTGCGGACCTTGCGCTGGTTGGGGTGCGCCGAGTTCAGCGACTTATACCAGCATACGGCGGCCTGTTGTGGGTTCAGGTAATACGGCGAAGTCGCGGACGTCCCGACGACATCCGCGAAATTGTCCGGTATATATCCGCGCTTTATGGCCGCTGTTATGGTCTTGGCGCTTATTCCGGTTGTTTCTTCGAAATCAGATATTTTAACCCAACCTTTGGGCGCTTTTTTCTTCATTCGTATCTGCTTGCTACCTGCTATGATAATTTTTTCCTGCTGACTGGCGAAAAAACGCGATGCCGACTACCCCCGATGTAGGGACCAGGAAGAACCTATAAAATCATTCTTGTTCGTACCTTACCGGATCGGGTTTCTCAAATCCGGTTTTATCTCCGCATTCGGGACATTCTACATACCACATCGTTACGCGATCTCTTGGATCGAAAAAGGTTTCATCCACATCGGCGGCGCCATACTCAAATTGACATCCGCAAGGGCATTTCCGTACATATATCGCCATCTTACTACTGTTTCCGTGCTGTATTATCCGTTTCATGTCATCCGTTTTTTGCCGCGATTTTGTTCACGCAACTGGTTAGTATTCCGTGGACGCGGGCTGTTACCTCGTTGCCCATAAACTCCGCAACGTCCGTCCGCACGTCCGGCGAAATGCCCATTGTGAACGGCGAGGCCGTCATCAGTTCTGTGATGCGTATCTTACCGCTGGCCGTCTTTTCTCGCCCGGGCACGAAGCCTATACGTTTTTGATAGCGGCCGCGAGAAAACACCCCTTTGTGCCCGCTGGACATGGTCGCGACAAAGGCGTGGCGGATCATGGTTGTCTTGCCCTTGTGGATTGCCACCGAAATCGAGGATCCCGATTGCTTTGGCTTGAATGCGATAACCGGTAGCCGGTTTTCGTTTATCTTGATGCCACCGTACAAGCTGCCGCTGTTAGCCTTGGGTGACACTACCGCCTGGCGTGATAGGTATTTCTGCGATATATTGTACCGCTCTTTTATCCGCTTGTTTATGCGGGGTATCGAGCGCGTAAGCGCACTATTGACGCCTTGCGCTGTGCCGCGTAATATTTCATTGGGGGATAGCTTGCTGCGAAACTCGTTTTGTATTCGCTCTACCTCGTCGCGCTTTTCCTGTGTGATCTTGATCTCCATAACGTCAGATTATTGCAGGGGAGCGTCCGCTGTGTGGGTGGCCGCCTTACCTCGTTCGTATTCTTTCAGTTTCTCGTCGATTTTGAGGTACAAATCCACCGGCTGGGGCGTCCGGCGTTTTAGATCCTCATACCACTGTCGCGATACGCCGGCCTCGCGGCACAACTTCGAAATGGATACATTAGCCGCGTTCGCCCGTCGTCGGATGTCGTTCGCCAAGTCTTTGTCGCTTTTTTTCATAATCCAAAAAAAAATTATAAATACATTGATTTCAACGCATTCCTGCACCTGCCATCTCTTTCGGCCCGCAGATGCAACTCCGCCATGTTCTGCTCGACATACTCCTGCACATTCGCGGGACACTTGCCACTCTCATACATGGCCAGTAGATACTCGGCAGGGACTTTCGCTATTACTTCGCCCTTGTAGCTGCCGAATGGCATACGGTCGGCCGTCTTCTGCTTCCGATCGGCTCGGTGTCCCTGCGTTGCTCGATGGCGGGCTTGTGCTCCTCAATGTACCGCGCTACACTTTCCGAACATTTGCCGTTCTCATGGAGCCATAGCAGGTAATCGGCGGGGACGCCCGACATGGGACGCCCCTTGTATTTGCCGTATGGCATGGCGCTGGTGTCTGTCAGCCTCCACATAGTCAATAGCGTTTCCCGTGCTTATATCCTCGGCCCTCGTTGTACTGCATTTTCAGCAGAACGTGCATTTCGAGATTGATGCCGAGTGCGGTGGATAAATCAAGCAGGCGAATGGTCGCGTCGGCCAGCTCGTCCTCGAACGTGTCTTTAACGTGTACCTCGAACTTTTCACGGAACGGAAAGATTTCACAGGGTTCCTTATCGAAAAAAGCCGATAAGTCGGCCCGTTTGTTCTTACGATCGGCTTCCAGCGCCTCGGCGAGTTCCGAAACGGTCAGCATTAAAGCGCGGGGGATGTCGATCGGTTCATCGTGGAACCCTTTCGCTTTGGCGGTTTCAAATGCGCGTCGCCCCAATTCTTTGAGTGTTAAATTTCCCATGATTATTTCATTTTTGAAAGGTTTTTACTCACATAATCCGTAAAAGCTCATACAACTGGTCGCCGTATCGTCGTCGAACAAACTGCCCGTCGCGTTCTGCCATTGGACGTAGCGCACGACATCGTTTATTGTCGGATATTTCTCGCCGCTGGTAATCGCGTGGGCGGGGATTTTACCCGGTCCAAAAAACGATGACTTCAGGTCATGCTCCAGCGTGGTAATCTGCTCGATGCGATCCGGAGATTGGCGGGAAATTCCCGCTGGCTCGCCATGACGCACGGCCAGCACCCTACACGTTTATAGCCCATCGTGTAGAGCGGATTGGGTTCAAGCCCCGCCGAGAGGATGTAGTCAATCACCTGCTGCGCCGACCAATCGAATACGGGACGCAGTAGATCGTCAGCGTATTGCTTTCGGAACACCCGCACGTCGTGACCGCGATAGGTGTGCATCTTTGGTTTGCCCGCTTTATCATAACCGTATGGCTCGAAATAGTACTTAAAGTACGTGCATTGCTTTGACATAGCCGCACGGTTCGGAGATTCCGCCGCGCGTATGCCTTGGATCATCAGCATATTATCCTGTACGTTGTCGAGCACATAGTCGATGCACGGCTTGGTTTTCAACTCTTGGGCACAGAATCGGGCACGGGTGGACGGCCAACGCTTTTTCTGCTTGGCCAAACCGACCATCCCATCATACTTGGGCGACTTGAGCGTTACGAGGTCGAGGTTTAGCCGGTCGGCGATGCGATTGATGTACTCGTAGGTCAGTGGATGCTCCCAACCCGTATCGCAGAACACGGTGGTAAAGTTCTTGGTAATATGCTCGCGCACCCACAACAGCGCCGCAAGGCTATCCTTTCCTCCGGAAAATGTTACGATTATTTTCATCTACCAAAGTGTTTTATACAGTTACAGATCGTGATTGTCGGATTGGCCCATTGCCGTTGCAACCGGCTCCCATTGTTTCGCCAGCCATTCAGCGATCGGTATGTCCCAGGTGAACGTTACAGAAACGTGCACCTCGTCCGCTTCGTCGAAAAAGGACGGAGTTTCGCGGATACGTACCAGCTCGTCGGTTGGCGTAGCATTCGTCTTGGTTGGGAATACTCGTATTATCCGTTTTTTCATATCCATTTCAGAATAATTTTTGCTGCATTTGGTGATCGATCAATCTTCAATAACCCGCACGTAGGTATCGTTTATAGTTCGACCTATCTCTATCAACCTCAACGCGACCATTTCCTCCAATACGGCACGAAAAGCGGTGAGGGATTGGGAAAACCGCGTTTTCAGCATAAGTCCGTCGCGTATGACCAGAGCGTCGGCGGGCATCCTGTTTGTAGTCCGGCGGGTGCGTTGTACCTCGCGGACGTGGCGCCGTATCTCGGCGTGCAAAGGGTTGGCTGGTTCCATTTATTGCCCGCTTAATTTTTCAACGATCCGCATCTCTCGTTCGGATAACTCCCACACTATAGCCTCTTTTTTCACCGCTGCTCTTTCGGCGGCAACTCTTTCGGCGGCAACTCTTTCGGCGGCGGTATGTGAGATTAAAAAACCGGAACCGTAAATCGTTTTCCCGTGCTTTTTTTGAGCATCGAGTGCAGAGCGGTGCAGCATTTCCCGCTTGTCTATCCTTATCTCACCCTTGTTTTTCACGATGTACGCTACATCCGAAACCATTAGCACGCAGTCCGGGTATTTGTATTTCGGTAATTCCGCTTTCGGCGCCGAGCAAATGGCGTCGATCCCCTCATATAGCACAGGATCACCTATTACACCGGCTTCGCCGAACATATTGGACAAAAAAGATGTATTTACTTTTGCCCCGTTTTCGTAAACGATAGCGGCGCCGCATACGATCCGTGTACAGTCAAGGTCAGCGCTGAACAATGTCAGATGCGGGGCAAACAGGAAAAACTTGATCCCTCGTTTCAGATAGAACCGGACAATTTGAGCGATGATCGAAAAGGGCGGGTTGTCGATCACCACGCAATTATCGGGATAGACCAGGCTCTCGTAATCACCACCCGGATAGAACGGGCGGACAACGGTCATTCCGTCGATATCGCAATGATCGGCTACATATTGCAAAACATAGTCGTACACCGCTGGAGGTGTATAGCAGTCGTCGGTCGTTTTCTTGGGCTTGAATTTTTCCACAAAGCCCTCGTAATCGTTGAAAAGCCCTTTTTGCGACTTTCCGCGATTCGTGAACACGTGCTCCTCTTGGCCGAATAAATTTATACTTTTCATATCATGCTGCATTTTCAAAATCCAAAATCATACGCCCCAGTGCTTCGCAGATCACGCGGGCCATTGTAACCTCAACAGCGTTGCCGATGAACTTCTTCTGCTCGGCCTGTGTGCCTACCAGCTTGTAGTTGGCGGGGAAACCCATGATGCGTTTCAGTTCGGGAATCTTCAACATTCGCATCTTCACATCGACCAGCCCGTACAGCGCCATGAACTCCTTTATCTGCACCACGATCGGGCTGTCTGTGGTATATACCTCGTAGATCAGCGTATCGCCCTCGCGGCGGATAAACGGAGCGACCTGCTGACCCTCGCGCTCCGTTGTGACGATGTAGGGCGATATTTTGTCCATGCGGGCGATCAACGTAAAGCACGGCGTTTCGATGCTGCCACACTTGGACGTGTATTGCGGATTCAGCAGATAGCGACCCTTGCGGGCGGGGATCGCCAGGCGACACGTAACGAGGTGGTGCTTCGGAGTCGTCGTTACCGTACCGGCCGGCTCCTCGACAGATACCGCTCCTCCGTTACCGTATTGCATATTCAGAAACCGAGGCTGCACCAGTTGGAACCGGTCTTTTGTCGTTACGGTCGGCCCCGGTGCCTCGACTGGCGAGTTGTATCCGTTACCATAGTACGCCGTCAGAAAGTTGCCGGAGACCAGCGCGTGATGATCTACCGTTGTGATGGCGTGCGCCGGCCCGTCGATGCTGATGGCACGGTCGGCCGGTGATCCGCTGAAATGCTTGGCAAGGAAACGCGCCTTTGCCACGCCGAGCCTGCTCTGCACCGCAACCGTCGGGCATGGATCGTCGATGCCTGGCGCGACGTATTTGCCGCTTTGGCTCATGGAGTTGTATTTGACCATGAACGCCTCTTTGCCACCGGCGACGAACTTCACCAGCCCGGCGTGTATGCGCTCGAAGGTTGCATCCACCAGCGGCTTTTTGCGGCCGAATATGCTGGCGCCCTCGTCGTGCAAGTCCAGCACGTCACGAACCGGGCGCCACTTAGCGCGGGCGTCGAACAAGTTGGGGGCGGGCTTCTTGGCATGGGTGGGCGTCGGGAAAACGATGGGCAGCCGGCCGGCGGCGAAAATCCCGAAGAACCGGCGGCGGGAGGTAGGCCCCGAAGTCCGCCGAATCGAGGATGCGGTGGTCGAACCGATAGCCTCCGTCCGCGCAAATGCGATCCACCCACCGGCGGTAATGCTCGCCGCGATGGGCGGCATCGGGCACCCACACGGGGGCGATGGTGCGGCGCTTGTGTTTGCCGGTGCCCTCGGTCTTTATCGCCAGTGGACAGTATTCGCCATGACCGGCCGATGCCTCGACGACTTTCACCACGAGCGGCCCCCACGTCATGAACTCCTTGACGTTCTCGATTTGGATGTAGTCGGGCCGCAGTGCGTCGATGTATCGGAAAAGGTGCTCGGCAAGCGTGCGGCTGTCGGCGTCGCGGCTTTGGCCGCCCTTAGCGATCGAGAAGTTGGTGCACTCCAGCGACGCCCACAACACCACGCGGGCGGCAGGGTATTGTTTCCGCATGGCTTCGACATGGGCCAGCATCCGGTCGAGGTTCAACGTGCGGATGTCTTCGACAAAGTGCAGCGCGTCGGGATGGTTGGCCGCGTGCGAAGCGATCGCGTTGGCATCGTGATTGACGCACGCGATCACCTTGGCGACCTGCTCGCCGTGCAACCGTGCCGCCTCAACGCCTGTAGATGTTCCACCGGCGCCGCAAAAGAGGTCTATGTACAGAAAGCGGATCATAGCGTAATGCTTTCAAATATCCCCAGCTCTTTACTGCGGCGTCTGTTCTCTATTTCGATATATTGGGGATTTAATTCGAAACCGATAGCATTGCGGCCGAGTTTATTGGCCACGATGCGCGTGGTGCCGGAGCCGTTGAACGGGTCGAGTACGAGGCCACCGGCGGGACACCCGGCAAGGATGCACGGCACGATCAAATCCTCGGGGAACGTGGCGAAATGGGCCTCTTTGAACGGCTGCGGGGGAACTGTCCACACGCTTCGTTTGTTGCGCGTCGTTGAAGCTTCCGGCGCTATCTCGGTGTATTCAATCGCTTCCGCACGACCGGAGCGATGGAATGATCCGTGGCCGCCTTTCCCCGTGTCCCATCCTGCCGGCTTGCGCTGCCGGTTCTTGCCGACGTTCGGATGGTTGATCAGGTTCTTGCCATCCTCGAATTTCGATCCGTTCCACCCGGTCGCTGGCTCCTTGATCGCCTCGGCATCAAAGTAATAGCGGGCCGATTTGCTGAAAAGGAAAATATACTCGTGCGCCTTGGTGCAGCGATCCGTCACGCTCTCGGGCATCGGGTTCGGCTTGTGCCAAATAATGTCCTGACGCAAGTACCAGCCATCAGTACGTAGGGCGAACGCCAGCATCCACGGGATCCCGATCAAGTCCTTGGGTTTGACATCGTCAGCACCGCGGTTACTACCGGCATAGCTATCGCCCATATTCACCCACAACGTCCCCTCCGGCTTGAGTACTCTCCACAGTTCGCGGAATACCGTCACAAGATGATCGATGAAAACCTCCGGCGTTTCTTCCAGCCCGATCTGACCGTCTACACCGTAGTCGCGCAGCCCGTAGTACGGCGGCGAAGTGACGATGCAGTCCACGCAACCGTCCGGCAGCAGTCGGGCCGCCGCAAGCGCATCCATGTTGTAGGTGGTATTGATCTGCATAGCTTTCGTTTTATCGGTTTGAAGTCAGCCGAGCCACCAGCGCGGCGCATTCGTCTTTTGTGCGGGGCAACTCGATCGTGGTGGTGCGGCCAAGGTCGGCAAACAGGCGCTTCAGCATCTTGATGCGGAGTTTGCCCTGCTGGGTGGCCATGCCCTTGGTGTCGATCGCCATGTCGTAATCCGGCAGGTAGAAGTCCAGCGTGTAGGTGATCGCCCGAACGTTCTCCCCGTTGTAGGTGAACGGCTCTTGCAGGGTGTAGCGCTTTTGAAACAGAAAGCCTATTCCGTGCGATTTCAGCAGATCGTGCATGTAGCGTTCGAGTCGGCTGTCGAAGATTACCCCGTTTTCCTCTGTTTTCGTCGCGTTTAAGACCTTTCGATTGCCGATCGGTGTAGTTATACTATTTCGGGGGAGATCGCCGGAAATAAGCCGTCTAAATTCGCTTGCGGTCATCGTGTCGGTGTTGTTGGTCGATCTTCGTCTCATGCTTGTATTGCGGCTATGTCGATTTTACGCATCCAGTACTTCGTGCCGTCGGGCATTGCGAGGAACTGGAAATCGTCCCACGCCCCCCGGCCTCCGTCCACCTCGGCGATCACCTCGTTGTACGTGTATTTGCGGCCCGTGTCGGCTTTGCGGCTCTTGATGATGATGTCGTGAGCCACGAACGAGGCAAACGTCGAGTATGCGGATTTGTTCCTGTACGCCCCTTTGTTGTCCATTGCCGCGATGATGCGGTTTATATCCTCGGCACTGAACTTGGCCAGAATGTCGCGGGCCTGCTCCTCGGTGATCGGTTCGGCCATCGCTGCGATTTCGGGATAGGCCGAATCGAGCCAGTCGAGGAACTCGGCGGTTTGGTTTTCCCCCACACCCCCTTTCCATGTAGGGATTACTGTGTGTGTATTACTCTTACTGTTACTCTTACTCTTAAAAAAAGGAAATTCGCCGATAATTGACGAAAAACCCTGTTTCCGCCTGTTTTCGGCGTCGAAAACTCCCGCCGGCTCTGTTTTTTCAACATTTTCAGCGTCGAAAATCATTTCATTTTTGGGGTTTCGCTCCTTTTTCGTTGTGTTTTCGCTTGTTTTCGGCTCATTTTCGGCGTCGATAATTTCCGCGCCCCCTGCGTCTGTTTTGCTTTTTGCCTTATTATCAAGGAAAAGCAAATCGCGCTCGCGCTTTAATAGCAAAGGTTTCAGGCCGTTACGGTGTTCGGCGGAGAAAATAAACCCATCCCCGATTTCCAACAGGCCGATTTTGACAGCATATTCTACTATCGCTATCAGATCCTCCGGTTCAACGTCGTAATCGGCCGCCAGCAACTCGACGGTCACATCGTCCCACTTGATGCGGAACAAATCGCTACTGGTCAGCGTTTCCTGCAAATAAGTCCATACCGCATACCCCAAGTGTGAAAACTTGCGCCGAATGGCCTTTACCATCGGTTTGTTTCGTTCGTTTACGTCGTGCGGGAACCAGTCCGCATTTAGTTTTCTCGGTCTTGCCATAATTTCCCAACCTTAAATTTTCTTACTCATTTAGTTTTCGGAATCCAATTCCCACAGTAATCGGAGCAGTGACGAGCTTCGAAATAGCTTTCGGGGACATCGTGGTATTCGCATTCACCATACCCGTTGGCGTCTTCATACTTGAAGCAATTGCACGATCCGCACACCTTGGTTCCGTTCTCCGTCACCCTGTTGTATTCCGTATCGATGTCGGCGGAGTACCCGGGGCATGTGTCAGGCTTATTCATAATTATATCGTGTTTTTATGGTTAAAATGGAAAATCTCGTTCCTCCTCCGTCCGGCGCTCCCTGCACGTGCTTTCGAGACTGGCGGACAAATAGAGCGGGTCATATAGACATCCGATCCGCTTGGCGACCCACAGCGGTACCCGCCCGTCGCCGATGTACGCCGCCATGATCGCATCGCACAGCTCGCATCGCACAGCTCGCATTCGTCGTGCTTGATGCACCGATCGCAATTCTCGGCGTCCCAGGCCGCCAACTCGCTGCGGCTGCCAAACGTCCTTACGGGCGTGTCTTTTTCAAAGGGGTGGTTGTTCCATTCCATAATCGGGGATATTAGTTTGCCAAATACAGCCGTACACGGCCATCGATGTAAAACTGGATCCGCAGCCCCAGCGCCTCCAATACATCCGCATAATTCTCACGGATATAGTGGGCTGCCCGAGGGTCTGAAACATAATCGCGATAACGGATCACGACACGGCGCAAATCTCGCACATTGTCGGTATTAACAATATCATTGAACGAGGAGGTGCAATACTTGTAAAATCGGCGATGTACCTCTTTCGCCGCGTCCTTCATTTGCTCGAAAGTCTGTTCCATTTCATACGGTTTTTATAGGTGATCCTTTTTTCCGCCCATCCACTCGAACGGATCGGGCATACAGTCCAGTTTTGCGCGGTCATTTACCGGTGACTTTACACGACGATGCAACCCTTGCCGATATATCATCATCTCTATGCTGCGAACCGATCGTCCGTACTCCTCGGCGATTGCCTGCACATCCTCGCCGGACAGATAGCGGGCGATTACGTCCTGCACCTCGAATTTGTCCCATCGTCTGTACATCTTTCCCATCGCTGCGGATTATTCGTGATTGTCGAACCAGCTGGCGCGGTTGCTTTGCGAGGCGACCAGCTCTATACGTTCTGCCAGCACACGGCACTTACTGTTGCGGGTTCCGTCTTTGATTATCTCGATCAGCCCCTCGGCAGCCCACCGATCGACCGTACCACGGCCGAATTTCCGGTAGCACTGGGTAAGGGTGTAGTATTTCGCATCGTCGGCCAGCTCCGCCCGGGCCATACGATACCCGGCAGCGTAGGCGGCGGCTATCTGCTGCAAATGCAGCCGGTCGAGTGGTTCGTGATTCATGGTGTTACGATTTACGGGTGACTCTGATAACGCCGGTTCCTCGCAACGCGGAGACCGACAATTTGATGTTTTTACCCTTGCAGTAGCGGCAGGCGTTGGCCCGCACGCTCGATTCGGTAAACTCGGCGACGCTGAACTCGACGCTTTCGCCAAGCCTCAACGCGGCAAAGGTTTCGGAAAAGTTTACAGTTCGGACTAATTCGGCCATAATTGAAAATCTGTTTATGTTTCGCTCCCGCGCCGGTATCGCTCCGGGTAACCGCTTGACGGTTCGCGGGAAAACACTTAACTTTAGGCGTTCAACTCTAAAATTTAAGTGCTATGAAAAGTTTCATCGACAAATTTCGTGAGGAGCAAGAAAGCGCCCTTACAGTCGCACAACTCGAAGAAATAAGCCGCAATAAATGGTTGTCAATCATTGCCCTTATTGTCAGCATCGCCGCGCTCATCGTGGCCATCTTCAAATAATTTCGAGTACTCCCGGCAGCAGATTGCAGCAATCTGATCGGCATGCTTGGTTATAACCTCTTGAAACCCGATCGGCTCGACGCGTTTTTCAAGGTTGGTAATGCGGCCGTGTATGATCGTGATACGCTCGTTCAGCATGTCGATTTCCGTCTCAATGGCAACGCGCTTTACTAAATGGTCGGCCTCTTCTCTGGTCATTTTGTCCAAGCGGGTGGTGTAGAAAATCGTGGCGATGCTCGCGCCGACGATCGCAGTAGCAATGGCGATAATAATCACTGGTGTCATGGCTATTCGTTTTTTAGGAGTTCGGGGTTGTCGTGGATGTTGCCAATGACTTCTTTTCCAAACTTATAAATCCAATCCTGATCCAATCTTAAATAACATAATTCCTTTCTATCGACCAAGGCCCCCATAAAAGCTGCGTTGCCGGTATGGTAAAAGATTCTATGAGGGCGAGTTTTATCCTCGGACAATGGAGAGCGTATCACATCCCCCTCGTAAATCTCTTTACCGTGTTCGTCTTTCAACCCCGTGTACTGGCCGACGGTGGCGGGATCGACCCGAACCCAGTATTTTAGTTCTTCGCTCCAAATGAGGGTTGCCTTGTTGCGCGTATCGAACCACAAGGAACCGAATACCCATTTCCTTTCTGCGATACCTATACCTCTGTACCTAATCTCTCTCATAATCTCGTTTATTTGATTATATTTGTAATTACTATTGTAATGACAATGCAAATATGAAAAGAATATTTATCACATGCAAATAATTTGATAAAAATATTTTTCAATAAATATGTTAAAGGATAGGTTAGATTTGATAATCAAAGAATTGGGATTATCTGGGAGGCAATTTGAAAAGGAGTGTGGCCTACCTTCCGGCTCGTATTCAAGTATATCGGATGGGGTTGGCGCGAACAAATTGAAGCAAATATTTATCAAATATCCGCAAATCTCATTGGACTGGGTAATTATGGGAACCGGGCAAATGTTCAAAAATAACGATGCTCCATCAGAGAAAAATGATAAAAATTCGGAACGAATCGATAAATTATTGGATATTGTCGCTTCCCAGCAAAAGACGATTGAATTATTAGCCCAAAAAGGGGCTGCGGTGGATGTGCAGGGTGTTGCTGGCAAGGCGGTACAAGGATAAAACAACCCGAACGATTTATACTGACACCCGATTATCCGATCAAAGACGTGGCCCGACCTCACAACCTCAACACAACCGCCACGACAAAACGGATTACAAAACTGGATATATTATTGTTTCACGCTTTCGCAGAATAATCCAATGCTATGGTTAGCTTTAGAAAAAGAATTAAAATTGCTCCGGGCGTAAATTTGAATTTAAGTAAAGGAGGCATTAGCACCTCGTTTGGTGTAAAAGGCGCATCCGTTAGTGTTGGTAAAAGAGGAGTATATATAAATAATGGTTTGCCGGGCACAGGGATTTATAAACGCACAAAAATATCCCGCTCTTCAACAAAGAAAAGTCATACACTCCCCGTTGAAATAGGCGAGACAACAAATACCCAGAATTTATCGGATGCCCAAGTCCTCCTTAATGATCTGCGTTCCAAATTGGAAAAGTTGGAATTGAGGGATAAAAATGTCGTTATAGAGACTGAAACTTTCAATATGTACCTTTTCGGGACAATAAGGAATATTTTGAAAGATATGGGTGTAAATTTTCAAACCCTTGTAAAAAAATCAACAAATTGTGTTTTGGTCGGCGATAAAAGAAGACCATCCAAATATACGCGTCTAAAAATAGAGACTTACAGGCAAGAGGGGCAAAAAATATCGTTAATGAAAATATCGGTTCTTGACACCCCAACGATCAGCACAACCATAACCGAAATACCGACTAACATCACTCAAAAGAATATAGTGCAAAATAAAAAACTCCAAAAAATCATCCGAGTACTTTGGTGTATTTTAGGATTTATATTCCTGATTATATTGTTAGCCACAACAACATAATAAAAAATCCCCGGAGTGATCCGGGGTGTCGTTTTCCCTCTATCTTTGCCGATGTTGTCCTTTCGACCTCAACATGAATATCAAATATACATATGACGCAGAAACAAGCCATACAATTATTTGAAGAGCGCAAGGTGCGCACCGTATGGGATGACCAAACGGAGGAGTGGTATTTTTCGATCGTGGATGTCGTCGGTGTATTGACCGACAGCGTGAATCCTACGGACTATATCAAAAAGATGAAGAAGCGCGATCCGGAGCTATCCAAAGGGTGGGGACAAATTGTCACCCCCCTTTCCGTGCAGACTGCTGGAGGTCGCCAACGGGTGAACTGCGCCACGACGCAGGGTATGTTCCGGATCATCCAGTCAATCCCCTCGCCGAAAGCGGAGCCGTTCAAACAGTGGATGGCGCAGGTGGCTGCCGACCGTCTCGATCAGATGCAGGATCCGGAACTGTCGATTCAGCAAGCAATGGTCGATTACAAGCGATTGGGGTATTCGGATAATTGGATCAACCAGCGTCTGAAAGCGATCGAGGTTCGTAAAGACCTGACCGACGCGTGGAAAAAGCGAGGGGTGCAGGAGGGCCAGCAATTTGCCACACTGACTGACATAATCACGAATGTGTGGTCTGGCTTCATCACCCGTGAATACAAGGCATATAAAGGGTTGCGGAAAGAAAACTTGCGGGATAATATGACCAACACAGAACTCATCCTCAACATGCTTGCGGAGGCTTCGACAAAGGACATAACCGAAGCAACCGACCCTCGGACGCTTGCAGCACACAAAGCGGTCGCGCGACAAGGCGGCACAATTGCCCGCAATGCCCGGCTGGAACTCGAAGCAAGAACCGGCCGCAAGGTGGTTTCTCCGTTGAATGCACATCAGGTATTACAAATCGAGAAGACGGACGAGGCGGAATTGCAGACCGAAGATGAAGAATAAAAAAGCCCCCGGAGTAATCCGGGGGCTGCCGTTTCCAAATAGGTCGTCGTCAAACAATAACTACCGGTAACAGCAATTCGTCACAACACAATCGAATAGAACGGCGCCGCGAATTTGTGCAACGCCTCGATAATCTTACGACGTTGTGCCGGGCGTGGTTTACTTTTATCATTGGCATAACGTCCCAACTGGGCGGCCGGAATGCCGGTCAATTCCGCCAATTTAGTATCCTTGATATACTCTCGTGCATATTTCAATGCGCTAACCGCGTCATACTCCAGTTCGATCTCATACGCTCCGTCCAAATATGCCTTGTAGGGAAAACCCATCTCTTTGGCCGTTTTGATATAGAGTGCAACGCCCTCTTTCATGTCGGCAACGGCCGCCTTGACGGTATCGCCCATTCCAGCAAACATATCCTTTTCCATCATGGCCGAAATCGTTCCGTCCGATGCCCATTCGATGATAACCTTTACCTTTTCCATAAATCGTGTGTATTTATTTCGTTTCCGGTTGCCCGGGGAGGGGGCTTATTTCAGCCCCATCTCCCGGATAAACCGCCGTGCTATTCCTGAACCCATTTCTTTCGAACCGTGAAAAGGAACCGAAACCGTTTTGCCATCCTTTTCATAAATTACGTGGCTCCCTGCTTGTCGGATAGATCGCCATCCGTTTTTTAGGATTAGGCGGTGCAACTCACTTGATTTCATATTACCCTTTGTTATTGTTTGACAGTACAAAGATAATGCAAAATATATTATTATCCAAATAAATAGTATATTATTTTATACTTTTATAGATAATAATTAGTATTTACTTTTTACGTAGTCCAAAACAATGCGGTTATTCGTGTCGTTGCGCGTGAACCGGCGGTGAATGTACCCCCGCGTGGTCTTAAGGCTTTTGCCGCTTTCGAAGCCGGAAGCCACCCCAACGTGATTAAGCGCCAGCGCAATGTCAGTTTCCGAAATCCCGCACTCCTCGGAGGCAAGAGTAGCCCATGTGTGGCGCATATAATAAGTACTTAAAGGCACATCGATTCCCAAGTGCGCGGCAAGTTGTTTGCAGCCCGCGTTTACGTTGTGGTTAAAGTCCCGGAAATTAGCGTACATTTTATAAAATGAGAACAACCGCCGTTTGTCGGGATCTCGGTACTTTTCAATCAGTGACAGCGCCTCCGGTTCGATCTTCACGGACATCAACGCTTCGTCTTTACGACGGTTAGCCGTCTTTTGCCGGTGGTAGATGATCCGATCGTCTTCGAGTTCGACATCGGCACCGAACAAGTCGGCGGTGTTCATGGCCAACAAGTAGAACGAGAGCGCCAGCACGTCCCGTGCCAGCTGCATACGCTTACCCGGGACAGTCTCGGCGTTTAGTATCTTTACGAGATCCTCGATGCACAAATCCCGCTTTTCGGGTTCTTCTTTGACCTCGACCTGTAATTTCTTACTCCCGAACGGTCGGTGGGTGATTAGAACCGTTTCGGCATCCTCGTCGTTGTAGTGGTCGCATGCCGCATTGAATAGGGTGTGGATGTCGGCCAAATAATCCTTTACCGTTTGCGCCTTGCACCCGGGGCGCCGCACCGTAACCTCTTTTCCGTGCTGGTTTGTCCGCGTCTGTTCGTGCGGTTTCTGCATATACTCAACGAATCCCTGCAAATTCTTTACGTTGATCTCCTTGACGAATACGATAGAACGCCCGAAATAGTCGGTTAGGTTGCGAATAACGGCCTCGAATCGTCCAGCGGTACCATCCCGTCCCTCGGCCTTCAACGCCTGAATATGGTTATCGCAAAATGCAATGAAGTCAATGCCCACGCCGCCCTCCGTTGCCTTTTGTGATTCGATATACTTTACCAGGTCGGCCGCAGAAAATCGGCTCAAGTCCGTGCCCAGTCCTTTGGCCAGCATATCCTCGTATTTCGATATGTCATTTAACAATCCTTTCAAAATTGTTGTATCTTTGATCCCGGAAAAATCAGGCTTTACCTGCTTCCGACTGACATATACGCCGGTAGATATTTTTCTTACTTCCCTTTTATGGGTAAGGCGGATGGATACCGGAAATTTACCGTCCCGCCGCTCGTTCTTCTCTCTGATCTCGATAGAAAATGTAGGCATACACTTTGAATTTTGGACAAACAATGGACAAACAAAGCTACATATTTTTACCGAAATGTGTGTAAAAGTGTGTAAAATAAGACGGGCGTAGAAGGTTGATTTTATGGTAAATGCGCTGTATGGTAGATTTTTAGGGGATTTTACCTTGAAATTATAGACTTGCATGGCATGCAAGAGGTCACGAGTTCGAGCCTCGTATTCTCCACTTCGACCCGAAGACAAAAAAGGGTCAAACGACGACAAATCCCGCAAAATCAAGGTTTTGCGGGATTTTTTCTTTCTCTCGTCGGACATCCGAAAGACACGAAAAAGCCCCGAAAAGACGAAGTCGCGTTACTAAAACCGTTACTAAAACGGCTGACGAATTTTAGTAACGATTTACGACATAAGTCGCTGATTCGTCGCCTATTGTCCTGAAAGTGTCTGCTCGTAAACCAATTATTAACCGTTCCTTTGCCGAGGACGATCGTTACTGAAATCGCCCGGCAGGAGCAAAACAAGGAGGTATTATGAGCAAAAGCACATTCACGATTCTTTTCTACGCGCGAAAGAATCAGGTAAACAGGGCGGGCAAAATCGGCATTATGATCCGCGTGTCGGTCAATGGCGAATCCGTACAATTCAGCTCGAAGCTGGACATCGAGCCGGAGCTGTGGGATGCGACGAATCAAAAGATGCTCGGGACGACGAAGGCCGTGCGCGAGTTCAACGCGCTGCTCGACGACATTCGGATGAGCCTGCGCAACCACTATCGGGAGATTGAGAAATACGAAACCTATGTAACGGCCGAAAAGGTACGTAACGCCTTTTTAGGAATTACCGTTCGCCAACAAACGCTGCTGGGAACATTCCGCAGACATAACGAAGATGTACAGAAGTTAGTAGGCATCAGCAAGAGTGCGGCGACCTATCGCAAATATGACCGCTGCTTCCGAAGGGTGGAAGAATTCATTCAAGCGAAGTATCGGGTCAAAGACATTGCGTTAAAAGAAGTAACGCATTCGTTTCTTGTGGGATTCGAGCAATATCTGCGGACGGAAAAACAATGCTGTCAAAATACGGCGGCCAAATTTCTGCAAACGCTGCGGATGATTATCATCGAGGCGAAGAACAACGGATGGATATTCAACGATCCGTTCGCCAATTACCGCATCCGGTTGAAGAAAGTAGACCGCGGCTACCTGACCGACGAGGAATTGCAACGCATCCTGCAAAAGAAGATGCCGTGCGGACGATTGGAGCAGGTGCGCGACGTATTCATCTTTTCGTGCTTTACGGGATTGGCCTATATCGACGTGCGGAATCTGACCAAAGAGAATATCCGCACCTCATTCGACGGCAAACTATGGATCATGACGCACAGACATAAGACGCAGACGTCGGTAAATGTACCGCTATTGAAAGTACCTCAAATGCTGTTGAAGAAATACGAAGGAACGCTGCCCGACGGTCGATTGTTGCCCGTATTGAGTAATCAGAAACTCAACTCGTATCTAAAAGAAATTGCTGACCTATGCGGCATCGAGAAGAATATTACGTTCCACCTTGCGCGCCACACGTTCGCGACGACGATGACGCTGGCCAAAGGAGTGCCGATCGAGACTGTATCGAAGATGCTGGGGCACACGAATATCGTGACGACCCAAATCTATGCCCGCATTACCAACGACAAGATCGGCCGGGATATGCAGGCGTTGGCGGGACAATTAGGCGAAATCGAAAAAATAGCGTTGGAGGCATAGCTATGGAGCGAGGAACCATTACCATAGAATCCGGCCGCATTGCGATTATTCCATCTTCGGATAGAACTGTATGGGTGACCGTCGAAGAAATCGCTTCGATATTCCATATTACGGGAGCGACCGTAAAGCGACATATCGAAAAGATATTCGCCGCACACGAGTTAGACGAACGCGAAGTGCGGACGGAACAAAGTATAGTGCGTAATGGATGCCGATACGTTGTCGAATACTATAACCTCGATATGATTATTGCACTCTGTTTTCGAATCGACACGCCTTCGAGCAAGGCGTTCCGACGATGGATTACAGAACAAGTCGTCCGATCGTTACAGCCGAAACCGACAACGCCTATCTTTCTGCGATTCGAAGAAGCGAATGATAGAATGAATTGAAACCAACGAAGATAGGAAGTCGTCGTGGAAATAAAGCTCACTTTCGGCGCGATTTTTAGTGCAAATACGCCCGAATCGAGCTTTATTTATATATATTTGTGAGCTATAAATTATCTACGATGAAAACCGGTCGTCTCAATTCCATACTCGCCTACCTGCGCGACAATCCGCAATCCTCGTCGAAAGCGATTTTCGACGCGCTGCCCGACCTCGGCGGCTATGCCACCGTCAAAAGGGAATTGGCAAAAGCTGTTGCGGAGGGAACCGTCGTTGTTACAGGACTGCGGAAAGCGGCCCGCTATTCCGTAGCTCCGGGGTTCGGACTGCTACAATCCATCGACTTGGAGAGCTATTTCAGTAAGGAAATCGACGAGCGAACCATACGCGAATCCTATAATTTCGAGCTGATCGACACCCTCGCGAAGGCATCGCTGTTCACGCCATCGGAGACTGCGGAACTCGGTTCGCTGCAAAACACGTTCGCCGCGAATCTGTCGAAGCTTTCCGCTGCCGAATACCGCAAAGAGATGGAGCGGCTGGGAGTGGACCTGAGCTGGAAATCGTCGCAAATCGAGGGCAACACCTATTCGCTGCTCGAAACCGAACGGCTGCTGCTCGAAAAGGAGACGGCCGCTGGAAAGAGCAAGGACGAAGCCGTGATGCTGCTGAACCACAAGGAAGCGCTGGATTTCATTCTCGACAATCCCGACTACCTTTCGGAACTGACCGTGGCGAAGATCGAGAACATTCATTCGATACTGGTCCGGGAGTTGGCCGTAGACCGCAATATCCGCGTGCGCCGCGTCGGCATCACCGGCACGAACTATCGCCCCTTGGACAATGAATTCCAGATTCGCGAGGCTTTGGAGCGGACATGCGCATTGGTGAACGGAAAAGAATCCGTTTTCGAGAAAGCGTTGATAGTGTTGTTGCTGTTGTCGTACATCCAGCCGTTCGCCGACGGCAACAAGCGCACGGCGCGTATCGTCAGCAACGCGCTGCTCGTCGCCCACGGCTATTGCCCGCTGTCGTTCCGCACGGTCGATTCGATCGACTATAAAAAGGCGATGCTGCTGTTCTACGAACAGAACAACGTGTCAGCTTTCAAACGGATTTTCATCGAACAATTCGCATTCGCGGTCAAGACCTATTTCTGACGAGTGCAAGCGAAGCCTCGAAGCGGCGGAAGAACATCGAATTCTTCCGCCGCTTTTTCATTTATACCCCTTTCTTGGGGAAAATCATTCCCGTGTCGTTACCGACCATAGAACCCGCCGTCCGGCAATATCGGATTTTTGCTGCAAAGAACAACATGCAGCAGAAATGGAAATCATCACTTTCGACCACAAGGTCTATCAGGATTTAAGCGAGAAAATCGAACGGATCGCCGATTACGTCTTCAAAAAAGAGGCACGACCGCAGCAGACACCGGAAATCTGGCTCACGAGCGAAGAGCTGGCCGACCTGCTGAAAATAAGTACTCGCACGCTGCAACGGATGCGCAAGGAGCGGGTCATCCCCTATACGATGGTGCGCAGCAAATGCCTCTATCGCCTCTCCGACGTGGAGGCATGCATCTCCCGCCGCATCGTTGCCTGCACTCCGCAGACATTGGACGAGTTTCGCAAGAACTACTATCTCACCCATAAATCGCCGGCCTTATGATACTCGACACCGAAACATTCGAGCTGTGGATGTCGAAGATCATGGAACGCTTCGACCGCCACGAGCGGATGCTCTGCACGCTTACGGGCAAGGAGATCAAGGAGGCGATGTATGTGGACGGCGAACGCCTCTTGGACAATCAGGACTTGTGCCAGCTCCTGCAAACGAGCAAGCAGTCCTTGCAACGCTACCGCAGTTCGGGGATGCTGCGTTATCGGAAGCTACGGCACAAAACCTACTACACGGAATCGGACGTACAGGAGTTCCTGAAAAAACATTTGGAGACGTTCTCGGCAGGTCGCCGCTCCTCCGCTCCGAAGCACTGACGACGCCACAAGCTATCAACCCGACGCCACAAGCTGTCCGGCGCGACGTAAACGGCATCGGCGGCTTATTCCGCAGCTAATTTCGCAGTCGTGCATCGTGCACGCTTATAAATCAATCATGTATGGAACAGAAAAAGAAAGACCAAGATGTTCTGATCGTCCGAGACGAGCAGACGGGTGAAATCGGAGTGGTCGCGGGGCTGAAAAGCGACGGCACGCCGAATCTGCGCCCCGCCAAAGCAGAACACGCGCAGGACTTCCTGCGTTTCGACAGGCACGGAGACGTGCTGGACAACTTCTTCGCTAATTTCTACCGCCAATGCAAGGAGCCGAAACGCTTCGGCTTCTACCGTGTCGCCGCAGAGGGTGTGGAGAATGTCGTGGCGGTAATGAAAGACCTGCTGAAAGACCCCGTCGGCTTTCGGGATGTACTTGCACCGCACAAGGTCGATACGACCAAGTACGAACAGGTCCGCTGCGCAGCAGGCGCAGGAAACGCCGCCCGAACCCGAAAAGGAGGAAAAACGACAGGATGAGAAGTATCGGCCTATCGACGAAGCGCAGGTCGATAGCGAAGCGTTCGAGCGCCTTTGGGGCGTAAAGATCGAAGACCTGCGTCAAGCCGGATACTTGGATCGTATGCTCGGCCACGGCAAATCGCCTCTTGTAACCTGTTATCCCGAAATCGGAGGCGTGCGTTTTCCGGTCGAAGCGAGATTGTCGCTGCGCGAGAATCCCGACGGTACGGTTTCACTCGTGCCGCATCCGCTACGGCGAGAGCCCGATCTCAAATCTTACGAGAACATCGAGTTCACGGATGCGGATCGGGAGAGCCTGAAAAAGACGGGCAATCTGGGACGTGTCGCCGAGGTGCTCGACAAGAACACGGGCGAACTCGTCCCCTCCTATATCAGCCTCGACCGCCAGACGAACGAAACGATCTCCGTGCCTGTCAGCGCTCTCCGTATTCCCGACGAGGTAAAAGGCGTCAAGCTCGACAAGGAGCAGCAGGAGGCATTGGCCGCAGGCAAAGGCGTCTATTTGGAGGGCATGACCTCCAAGAGCGGCAAACGGTTCAATGCCACGATTCAGATCAACGCCGACAAACAAGGATTGGATTTTCACTTCGGCGGACAGCGGCAAACGCAGCGCGCCGAACAGCGAAACGGGCAGACGCAGGATGACGGACACAAGGTCTATATCGGTAAAACGCTGCTCGGGCTGCCGATTCTCAATGAGATGCGACAGGGCTGGGCACAAAACAAATGGGTGCTGATGGAGGGGCTTACCGACAAGAAAGGCCGCACGTTCAATGCCTACGTCCGGCCGAATCACGAAAAGGGCAAATACGACTTCCGTCGTACCGTAGCCGACAAGTCGCAGATCCACGAAATCAAACCCGTTCACGCTTCGGAAGCACAGGTGGCAGTCAACTCGGAGGGTAAGACGCACGAGGCGACCAAGTACACGGGCGAACCGATGAAAAAGGAGCAGACCGCGCCTGCCGACGCAAAACAGCAGGAACGGCAGGAACAGCGGGAGAACCGCAATCCGAACATCCGAAAACGGACGGGAATGAAGATATGATCCCGACATCCAACGAAATCGGAACTTTCAGTCCTACACCACTAAATCCACAGTAAAATAAATCGAACATGAAAACGATCATTGCAGAAAAGCCGAGCGTGGCGCGGGAGATCGCCCGCATCGTGAAAGCGACCAAACGCGAGACCGGCTATTATGCCGGAGCGGAGTATAATGTAACATGGGCTTTCGGGCATCTGGTGCAGCCCGCCTTGCCGGACGGCTACGGCATCGAGGGATTTCATCGCGACCACCTGCCGATCATCC
>ENA-ORPH01001461-ORPH01001461.1-human-gut-metagenome-genome-assembly--contig:-NODE-1461-length-22643-cov-32.833938_pt1 | contig 22643 bp, 18 predicted proteins | sample MGYA00242142_ERZ509074 | MGnify/ENA primary metagenome ERZ509074 (study PRJEB26280, sample SAMEA2338724) | human gut metagenome | biome: human gut; feature: human-associated habitat; material: faeces...
GTTTGTCAACACTTTTTTCAAAGTTTTTAAAAAGTTTTTTGAAATCTCTTTCATTACTTTTTAAAAGCTTTCTTCTGTGCTTTCAAACTTTTCTGTTGTTTGTGCTTTCCTCAAGCGACTCCGTTATTATATCACTCCTTTTTACAAATTGCAACCCCTTTTTTCAATTTTTTTCAAAAAATTTTAAATAATTTTTACTTTATCCTTATAAACTCAATATATAGTGTTTACATATATGGAATATACTATTTTTAGTCTGAAATAATACTCTCTTACATATATATCTAATAAAATCAAGTATCACGATTATTAAATTGAAAACTGATTTAATTTCAAAAATTGCTTTTATCTTTAATAGTATATATGTAATCTTAAGATAAAGTCTTATATTGATTAATAACTGTATTACAGGCAATTACTTATTTCAACTGTATAGTTATACATCAGACAGACTTCGTACAAACTCAATATATTTCTTATGTGCTATATGGTAATAGTGCACAAAGCAACTCAAATCAATTTATATTGATTACACAAATTTTGTAAAAATTGTATAATTCATTTGATTTTTTTAAAAATTATGATATTATATATATGTATAGAGTAAGTAATACAAGTTACTTTCCCATACATTTCTTTGCACCGGAGGTTATGATATGAGCTGCAATAACATTATTACAATTACAAGACAGTACGGTTCAGGCGGTCACAACATAGGAAAGGCTCTTTCAGAACGCCTTGGCATTCCATTCTATGATAAGGAGCTTATATCTTTAGCAGCCAAAGAGAGCGGAATTAGTCCTGAAGTATTTGAAAATGTTGATGAGAAGGCTACAAACAGCCTTTTGTACTCTCTTTCATTAGGACTTTATAATTACGGTAACGGTTTTTCATCTATGGGTGATTTACCTGTTAATGACAAGCTCTACATTTTACAGCACAAGATTATCAAGCAGCTTGCCAATGAAGGTCCATGCGTATTCGTTGGCAGATGTGCGGATTATGTTTTGAAGGATCACCAAAATCTCGCTAAAATTTATATCTATGCTGACATTGATGTAAGAACTAAGAGAGCAGTCGAAAGACAAAGTATTGATCCCGCTCGTGCAAAGCAGGCAGTATTAAAAGCAGACAAAAACAGAGCAAACTACTACAGTTTCTATTCAGGAAAAAAGTGGGGCTTGGCAGATAACTATGATTTGTGCATTAACAGTACAGCTTTGTCTACCGAGCAGGCAGTTGACATTATTTGTGAATACTTAAATATTATTAACAAGTAATCCTGTATAATTCCTGCACTTCCTGAATATAATGGTATTGTTTACTATAATATAGGAGGTGTTTTTATGAGAATTATTGTAATGGATATTGATGATTTTATCTTTGGCAATGAAGAATGGCATCAGAGCGAAAGATAACCGTACTTTGTAAAATTGTAAATCGTGAATACGAATAAGATAAAAGTGATGGCTGAAATCAACCATCACTTTTTTGTTTGCCCCTGAAACGATACGAGGGCGTGCTATAATTATATCTATGATAAAAACGGAGATTTTATTCCCCGTTGCTGATAAATGAAAGCGGGTCTGCAAATTGTCTGTCTATCTTAACGGCAACATGAATATGATTTTTGTCGTGTACTTCACAAGGAACTGCACCTATTACACCGATTTTCTGTCCGTTTTCTACCGAATCGCCTTCTTTTACGGTTATTCCGTTTAATCCGCTGTAAATAACTACGGCATTATCGGTTGCAATCTCTACCGTTTTTCCGTACAGTTTATCCTCGTCAACCTTTATTACCGCACCGCCTGTCATTGCGGTTACTTCATCGCCTATCTCACCCGCAAAATCCACTCCGAGATGCGATTTCCATACATTAAGGCTTTTATAATACACTGTTTTCTCGCTGTATTCTCTTATAATGTTTTTCTGATTTAGCGGATAACTTAGAGTTAAATCGGTTGAAAGCATAGTTTGTAAGGCATTTCTTGTTGTGTCCTGCTCAGTAGGTTCGGTGTAAGGGGGAATTGTAACCGATATTGTAGGAACAGTTATTTCATTTGCAACTTTAGGAAATGTAGTTTCCTCTGCAATCTCCGTTATACCTGTCACCTGATTATTTACCTCCACTGCCGTGGTGGTGGGTTGCTCCGTAGGTTCTTTTGCTCCCGATATAGTATTATATGTTGAATACACTGCCATAGTTACGGCTATTAAGCAGATAGAAAGCGCAGTATAGAATCCTGCCTTTTCATATCTGCTCTTTTTCTTTCTGCTGTTATTTTCGCTCATAAATAGCACCTCCGTTGTTATTATTGGCTCTGCTGTAATAAATATACAATTATATAAAAATATTTTATTGTATAAATCTGCTACAACATTGAATTTACTTGATTTTTTTGCTGAAATTTGGTACTATTAAAGAGTATTTGTGTTTAATAACAAAATAGAGGAGGAAAATATGAGTACAGCAAATATAATAGTTTTATGCTCCTTTGCGGCATATATGGTCATTATGATAATTATTGGCTTTGTATCGTCTAAGGGCACAAAGAACAACGAGGACTATTTCCTCGGCGGACGAAATCTTGGCGGCTGGACCGCTGCACTCTCTGCACAGGCTTCCGATATGAGCGGTTGGCTTCTTATGGGACTTCCGGGTTCGGTTTACCTTGCGGGAACAGGTGAGGTATGGATAGCAGTCGGACTTTTGATCGGTACTATACTCAACTGGTACATTGTTTCGGCACGATTAAGAAAATATACAATCGTTGCAGGAAACTCACTTACAATTCCGAGCTTTTTCCAGAACCGTTACCGTGACGATAAGGGCGTAATAAAAATGGTATCTGCCATTATTATTGCAATATTCTTCACAGTATATACAGCCTCGGCATTCAGTTCGGGCGCAAAGCTTTTCGCTACACTTTTCGGCAACTCTGAAAACTACAACACTGTATATACAATCGGTCTTATAGTTGCTGTAATTGTAATTCTTGTTTATACATTTCTCGGCGGATTTAAGGCTGTTTGCTACACTGACTTTATACAGGGGCTTTTAATGCTTGTTGCCATTATGGCGGTTCCGATAATCGCTTATGTAGCTCTTACATATAACAACAGTTTCTCACAGTCACTTATCGACAGCGGTGTAACAAACCCCGATAATTACCTTAACTTCTTAAAAAATGATGACGGTTCAAATGTTTCTGCCGTTTCCATTATTTCTAACCTTGCATGGGGACTCGGTTACTTTGGTATGCCACACATTCTTATAAGATTTATGGCGGTAAAAAGTGACTCTGAAATCAAAAAGTCAAGAAAAATTGCTATCGTATGGGTTATCATTTCACTTGCCGCATCTTGCCTTATCGGACTTGTTGCAAGAGGTTACCTTATCGAAAACCTTGACGCTACAGCAAGCGAAACAGTATTCATCAGACTTATTCAGCAGATCTTCTCCGATAACGGAATACTGATATTTATTGGTGGTATTTTCCTTTGCGGTATTCTTGCCGCTATTATGTCAACAGCCGACAGCCAGCTCCTTGTTACCGCATCTGCCGTATCAGAGGATATTTACAAAGGCGTTAAGAAAAGCGCTACAGAGAAAAGTGCTCTTAACATCGGTAAGGTTGCGGTAGTTGTTGTTGCAATTATCGGCTTTGTAATTGCCATTAATCCTAACTCAAGTATTATGGGACTTGTTTCTGACGCATGGGCAGGTTTTGGCTCTGCTTTCGGTCCGGTTGTACTTCTTGCGTTATTCTGGAAACGCTCAACACTTGCAGGTGCAATCAGCGGTATGGCAACAGGCGCACTTACAGTTATTGTATGGGACTATTTACCGCTCGTAAACGGTGTAACTCTTTACAAAGCAACAAATCTTTATTCTCTTGTTTTAGGTTTTGCACTTGCGCTTATCGTAAATATTATAGTTTCTCTTATAGTAAAGAAACCTTCAAAAGAAATTCAGGACGAGTTTGATTCAATCAAAAGCATTGAAATCTAAGATACAAAAACAGGTTGTCGCAATTAAGCGGCAACCTGTTTTTTGTTGATATTCAGTTGTTAAAGAATTTTATTACAAATTCACTGCCTTTATTAAGTTCAGACGATACACTTATGTATCCGCCTTGTTTTTCAATAATTGTCTTTGCAAGTGAAAGTCCTATACCCACACTGTCATCACTTGAGTTTTTGCCCTTATAAAATCGTTCAAATATATGAGGCAAATCTTCTTTTGTAATACCGCTGCCGTTATCCTTTATGCTGATTTTTGTATAAAGTTTATTTTGGTCAGCGGTTATTTTTATATTTCCGTTCTGTGAATGTTCAATGCAGTTCTTAATTATATTCGTAACAGCCTCGCAAAGCCATTTTCTGTCGCAATTAAGAATTATGTCATTGCAGTCGGTTTCAAGTCTTACACCCAAAATTTCAGCCATTACAGCGGTATTTTTAATACATTCATCAATAATGCTTTTTACATCGACCTGCTCATATCTGAATTTAACCGCCTCTGCGTCAAGTTTTGATAACTTAAGAAGACTTTGCACCAAAAAAGAAATAGTATTCGTGTTGTGCTTAATATCATTTAAAAATTCACGCCTGATTTCAAGCGGCATATCGTCATCGTCAAGAATATTATCAACCATTACAATTATTGATGTAAGCGGAGTTTTAAGCTGATGTGAAATATCGGAAAGCGATTTTTGTAAATTCTCTTTGTCTTTATTAGAATTTTCTGCCTGCTCTCTGAATTTTACGGCAGTTCGGTAAATTTGATTGTCAAGCAGTGAGAGTTCATCTTCACTGTTTCGGTCAATCTGTAATGAATAATCACCCAGGTTAATGCGTTCAATCCGCTTTGCTATTTCCATAGTCTGTTTCTTTTGAATTTTTAAATACCCTAAAAACAGAACCGCAAAAGCAAGTCCAAATGCTATACAAACAGATACCGAAAGAATCACATATTTGTATGAGCCTTGATTATTGTACGAAACCCAATCCTTTTCGGGGTAAATTCCGTACTTATTTAAAAATTCCGAATTATCCGTATATTCGGTTTTATTATTAAGTATTTCGGCTACTTCTTTTTCGCTGACATCAGGGTATTTTTCAAGCAGTATATTTACAAGCTGATTTATGGTATCGTTACTTGTTTTTCTTATATTCTCAAGACCGATAAAAGTAAAAACAGCTGATATTACACAAAATACAATTGTTACCGCAAGACCCGCACATACAAACTTTTGAGCATTTTTCATTCGCTGACCTCCGCAACCTGATACCCCATTCCCTTTACCGTTTTTATTATATCCGCATCAAGCTTTTTGCGTATTCTCTTGATATATACGGTAAGCGTATTGTCATTTACAAAGTTGCCCGATACATCCCATATTTTTTCAAATATCAGTTCTCGTGTTACCACTTTACCTGCATTTTGCATTAACAGCGACAATAATTTATATTCAAGTGCGGTAAGTTCAAGCTGTTTTCCGTTTTCAAACACCGCCGATTTATCCAAATCAAGCGTAACGCCCGATACTGTAATTATGTTCTTTTTACTGTTTTTATTCGTCACTCGCTTTATGCGTGCAATAAGTTCTCTTGTAGAAAAAGGCTTTGTTATGTAATCGTCCGCACCAAGTTCAAGTCCGTTTACTACACTGTCTTCATCATCAACAGCGGTAAGAAAAATTACAGGCAAATCGGAATATCTGCGAATTTTTTTAAACAAATCAAAGCCGTTTCCGTCGGGAAGCATTATATCAAGCACTGCTACATCATAATTAAAAGGTGCTTTTCGTACAGCCTCGTCTAAACTAAGACAGTATTCACAACTGTAGCCGTTTTGTGCAAATGCATACTCAAGTCCTTTTATTATGCTTTTGTTATCCTCAACAAGCAGTATCTTCATACTAACACTTCCCTTCTTTTGTGATTATATCACCCTGTAAGCCGATATGTCAAATATTATCGTTGCGTATGGTTTCAATTATATTCTGTTTATTCACTTTGCTGATAGAAATTTTCATAATAAGCCATACAACAAAGAATACGAACACTATGCTTATGAGTACAGCCATAGTCGGGAATGAATAGTCAAGCATAATGGTATTTCCCGTAGCCTTAAATATAGCATAACCTCCGAGCAATCCGAGCGGAACACCGATAAGCAAGGATTTTAAACCGTAGAACAAACTTTCAAGTCTTATCATTCTGTTAAATTCTTTCTTTGTCATACCGATAGACTTGAGCATCGCAAATTCCTTACTGCGCAAACGCATATTGGTATTGATTGTGTTAAACACATTTGTTATACCGATAAGTGAAATTACAATAATAAAACCGTAAGCAAAGATTGCAATAATAAGCACAATGGCATTCATCTGTTCTTTTTGCTCGTTAATATTAAAAACATCAAGATTTTCTATATCAAGATTATTTATATATTCTATCGTATTTACAGGGTCAGCCGAATCAATAACAATGACTCTTGTTGTATGGTCATTATCCTCGGCAAACAGCTTTTTAAAATAATCCTCACTTACAAGCACACTTCCCTCATTTCGGGTACTCATAATACTTGAAACTATAGACCCCGGCACTTCCTTATTAATTGTATCATATATAACAAGGTCAACAGACTTATAATCATCCGGATTATATACAAAATCAGGATCTGTTTTCTGAATTTCTTTAATATCATCCTCAGTATATGACGGGGTTCCGTTAGGATACAACTTTACAACAGTGTTCATAGGCAAGTCAAATCCCTTACCCTTGATAAGAATATTATCCGAATTGTAGTATTTAAAATCATTCGTAATAAGTGCTTTATCCTTGACATCATCGTAATTATATCCAAGTGCGGTTACATACTCCTTAAAGCTCTTATTATCCACACCAAACACATACGCTAAATCGCCGCCCGATAACTCTGCCGCTTTGGCATCCTCCGTATAATAATCGGTAAGCCCCACTATATTGCCATAATAATTTTCACAGGCTTTTATGCTTGAATTTATATCCGTATCAGCAATGATTCTTTTGTAAACATTTTCGTATTCATCGTATGACAGCTTATCGTTTGCATGTACAGTAATATTGTAAGAAATATCCTTAAAGTGATCGCCTGTAATTTTCATTCCGTATTCAATAAAGGTTGAAATTGAAATAAACATTGCAACTGTTATAATAATAGAAATCACAGTAGTGCGGTACTTCTTTTTACTGCGTTTAAGGTTTTTATAGGCAATTTCTCCGCCCACACCAAACAGCTTTTTAATAAATTTCGGTGATTTATAGCTTTTCTTTTTATTAATCTTAATGTCGTTGTTGCCTCTAATTGCGGTAATCGGAGCAATTCTTGAGGCTCTGAAAGCCGATGAAAGCGTAGAAAACAGAATAATAACCGCTGACATTACAGCAGAAATAACCGCTACCCACCATGGAACGGCATAAACAAATGAGATTCCGTTCAGCATATTTTCGAGCAATGCGTTCAAAATTACCACAAGCAGCGCAATTACACCTACGCCAAGCAAAATGCCTGCCGGAATACCGATTATGCCAAGCACAAAGCCCTCAAAAAGCACATTATGCCTTATCTGCTTTGATGTAGCACCGATTGAAGCAAGCATACCGTACAACTTTGTTTTTTCGGTAATTGAAATTGCAAAGCTGTTGCGGATAACAAAAATACTTGAAATTGCAATAATTACAATAATTATTACAGCTAATGATAAAAGCATTCTCATATACTCGTCACTTAGCGCAAAACCTTTGTATCTCAGCAAATCTTTGTTTATATCCGCCTCATCAAAATCACCGTTTTCAAGATAAACTTCAAAAATATTTTTTAAACTCTCAAAATCGTCACCCTTTAAATTTAAAATTTCACCGCTCGTTGTAATATAATCTTTTTCACCGTCTGATGTAAAGCTTATAAACAAATCATTTATATCGGCATTTTCTTCAGCTAAAGTGAAAGCGGAACTGCTCGCAGAATTGCTGTCTGCCGCAAAATATGATGAAGAAACCTTATTAAACACACCTACAACAGTGTAAGTCTTTTTATGAGTATCGACCAGCTTTTCTGTACCTTTGGTGTCATTAAAATAATCCGTATCATCTAAAGGTATTTCGTCACCCGAAACATAGACTCTCTTCCCCAAATCAAGAGCAACTGTATCTCCGAGTTTATAGTCTGCCTTGCTGTTTTCAATTACACTCTGCGAAAGCACAAGTTCGTTTCCGTTTTGCGGAAGTCTGCCCTCTTTAAGTGTAACATTAAAGCAGTCTGTAAATGATTTTTCGTTAAATGCAACCACATTTATGTACGGCTTTGTGTCAAATTTCGCCTGCGGCAGATATGCGCAACCGAGATTTTGTTTTATATAAATGTCCTTTACATTTCTGTTTGCCTGCGCATTGTCAATAATTCTTTTGTTTGCTCCTTTTACAAATAAATCATAATTACCCGTAATATTAATTTGTAAGTTTACCATTGTCTGTTGTGCGCTTGCCGCCATACCGGCAACAACCATAATCAAAGCGCACGAAAGCATAATACCGATAATCGTAACAATCGTACGGCTTTTATTCAACTTTAAATTTTTAACAGTAAGTTTATTCAGTATCTTCAAGCCTTACGCCTCCCTTAAAATTTTGCCGTCCTGAATTGTAATAATTCTGTCGGCTTCCTTTGCAATTTCAAGATTGTGCGTAATCATAATTATTGTCTGATTAAAGTCACGGTTAGACATTTTCAAAATACTCATAATTTCTTCTGTGGATTTTGAATCAAGGTTACCTGTAGGTTCGTCAGCAAGCAGAATAGCCGGATTATTTATTAAAGCTCTTGCAATCGAGGTTCTCTGTTGCTGACCGCCCGAAAGCTCGTTCGGCAAATGATTTTTTCTTTCAAAAAGTCCGAAAGACTTTAAAATCAAATCCATTCTCTCTTTGTCGGGTCTGTTACCGTCAAGGTCACACGGAAGAGAGATATTTTCTTCCACCGTAAGAATCGGAATAAGATTATAGAACTGATAAACAATGCCAATCTGTCTGCGTCTGAAAATAGCAAGTTTATCATTATTCATATTATTTATTTCGTTTCCGTCTATATAAATTTTGCCGCTTGTCGGTCTGTCAACACCGCCGAGCAAATGCAAAAGCGTTGATTTTCCGCTGCCGCTTGCGCCTACTATAGCAACAAATTCGCCCTTATTTACAGACAAAGAAATATTGTCAACCGCATTTACAATATTATCTCCCTCTCCGTAGGTTTTTACAAGATTTTCAACTTTGAGTATTTCCATAATAATTCCTCCAAATTTATTTTACAGGTTTATTATAAATACTCATAATGACGCTAAAGTGACTGCTAAATAATTTTTTTGTTTTTACAAAGCAATTTGCATATACCGCTTATCGGAATACACAAAAGAATCCAGAGCATACTGTAAAACGGGCAGATCTGTCCTTTAAAATTCAGCGTACAATTGCTGTAATCCCAGACATTAAGTTTACATTTTACATTTACTATAAATCCGCATATTCCCTCCATAAGTGTGATAACGGCACCGCCTATAAGGCATTTGCTGCGTAAACACAGTTTTGGAAATTTTTTATATATTCTGAAAATTGTAAGAAAACAACTGCCGCCCGTAACCGCCATTGTCCAATGAGTTTTTCTGCGCCACAGTATTTCAAGCAAAGCATAAGCAACTCCGCCGATTGAAAACAGGATACAATCACATTTTAATCTCTTTAACAAAAAAATCACCGTTTTTATTATGTCCAAAAACGGTGATTTAAATTCTGATTATTAAATTTCCAATTCATTAACTATATTTTTCAGTTCATCAAGCGAATATAAGCAATTGATTGCCGACAGCATAGCATTGGCAGTAAGGTAAGACGGCATATCTAAGTGCTTTAACAAGGCTTTTCTTAATTTCTCGGAGTTTTCCCTGCCGGTAAGACCGAGCCTGTATAAGTCGGCTTTTGTTACCTCTTCTCTGTCTGCCTGTTCATCTTCACCGATTATTGTAGCTCCGCTTTTGCGAATTGCCTTGATAATCACATCATCGCTCACTCCCTCAACACCAAGAAAGCCCTCTTTTGAACCGTGCGCCTTACGCTTTTCCTTGCCGTTTATCTGCGGTATGTAGCAATGTTTTATCTTACTTTTGTCAACTGTACCACGCAAAAAATTTCTTATAACAAAACCTGCGGAATCGCTGTCAGTAAATACAAGTATTCCCCTCGTCTGTGCTATTTTGCGGATAAGCGATTGCTTTTCTTTATCCGAAAACACACGGAAACCGTTTGTTTCGATAATCGTTGTATCTACAAGATTTTTCAATTTTATTTTGTCATATCTGCCCTCAACTATTATTGCCTCTTTTATTTTCAGCAATTAAACTCTTCCCCTCTCAGCGGTCAGCAAAAGCTGTGCAATCAGTTTTTCAAAGAACACTCTGTCATTTACCGAAACACTTTTAAATTCGGTTTCCGCCTGCAAAAGCAAACTAAGCGATTTTCTTAAAGCCTGCGTAGAAACTCGCTTTGTTGCCCTTCTTGCATTATCAAGTACAAACGCTCTGTTTTTATAATTAAACTTACTCGCAACCTCCGTTTTTTGTACGCCGCTTTCATCAGCAACTCTGATTCTGTATGCGTCTATAAAAGCCTGCGATAAAATAAAAAGCATATCCGCTGTCTTTTCCTGCTGATAAAATAAGGTGTCAAGCGTATTAAAGGCTTTTTGTGCATTGCCGTTAAGCACAGCGTCCGAAAGCGCAAAAACCTTTGATTCAAGTGTAACCGTCGCAAGTTTTTCTATGTCTTCGTCAGAGATTTCTTCTCCTTTTGCATATGCGGAAATTTTATCTATCTCATTTTTCAGCATATTAAGGTCACGACCGCAAAGCGAAATAAGTTGTGTGGCATTTACCTGTGAAATGAATTTTCCGTTTGCATTCGCCCATTTTGCAATAAACTTAACAAGCTCGTTTTGAGTAAGAGTATTGAACTCGCAAACGATTCCGTTTTTATCGGCATATTTTTTTAATGCAGGCAAAACGGTTTTATTTTTAACAGGTTTTACAGACGGCAAAGAAACTATAAATACGCAACCGTCAGGCACAGCCTTGTATATATCTGCAAACCTTGCGTTATCATTTGCATTAAATTCATCGAAAGCCGCATCGCTTACGAGAACACAGTTAAATTCACTCATAAACGGAACTATTTGTACAGAGGCGGCAAGCTCGTCAAAATTAATGCTGTCACCAAATGAATGAAAATTAAACTCTGACGGTGTCTTACCTGCTACAGCCGTAACAAGCTTATCGGTATATTTTTTTACATACATTTGCTCTTCGCCGTAAATCAAATACACCTTTGCAAAATTTCTTTCTTTTATATGCTTGTCCATCTGTTTATCTGTTAGTACAGCCATATTTCCTCCGTCAATCAATAACAATCTGCAGATTTTTGTCCCGTACAAAAATCATATCTTCGCAATCTTTTGCGTTTGCATCGTCGGTATTCGTAATAATTCTTTTACCGCAAATATCTTGCAAATCATCTCCGTCTTTATCGGTAATTATGTAATCTGCTTTTCTGTGTTTTTCCAAAATATCTTCTGCCTTGCAATTACCGTCAAGTAACAAAACAGTGGTGCTTTCGGTGCTGATATACTGGTACACACCGCTTTCCGTGCTTACTGCTTCATCTTTGGTTTCCGAATTTAAATTAAGCGTAAAACTTTTATTTACAGTAAAATATTTTACATTACCGTTATCTTCATTCTCACCTTTACTATCATATATCAAAACATCCGATTCGTCAAATTTTGTTTGGAAAATATCGGCATAAAGCAAACTTCCGTCCGAATCCGAAGGCACAATCAAAAAATCGAGCAAAGTCGTATCTTCCATAATATCAGACACGGCATAATATACATTTCCTGCTTCTCCGCCGCAGCTGACAACCGAGCAATTTTTTCCACGCTTTACCGTAACCGTATTTCCTCCCGTTGCGTAAATATTAATGACGGTTGTATTTACATCAATTACGGAGTAAACCGCAAAACCGAGTGCAAGAACACACAGAGAAATAGCAGCGCTCTTAACGGCATAGTTTGCTTTGTTTTTAACAAAATATCCGACAATCACCATAACCGCAATAAGAGCAAGCCAAATGTAAAAATACGGTTTTCGTGCGTTTACCGAAGAAAACGGAATATCCGAAAATGTGCCGACAATAAAAATTACATACTTACTTAACTGCTCACATACAAAGGTAAGCGGATAAGCAATAATACTTACAATTCCAAAGCCGTAAAGAATCACCGCAAGCAACGCACAAGCTACAAGTACGCTTACCACAGGCGAAAGTATAACGGAAAGCAAGATTGAAAATACCGATACTTTACCAAACATCAACACTGAAATCGGCATTGTCCATACAGCGGCAGAAACGGAAACCGCAAATAAGTTTACTGTAAATTCAACGGGCTTTTTAAGTCTTTTCAATTTTGCAAATTTGCCCATTATATAAACTGAAATTTTTCTTGCCCACAATATTATTCCAAGCGTTGCGGTAAAAGATAAAAGCATACCCACATCGGCAACAGCTGTAGGATTGGGTACGGTGAGAATTAAAGCCGCAATTCCGAGCGAATTGAGTGAATCTCCTTTGCGCATAAACATTTTTCCCGAATACACTACAGCAAGCATTACTCCCGCTCTTACAACAGACGGTGCAAATCCTGTTACCGCCATAAATGAAAATGCGCATATAAGCATTATCATCGAACGCAAAACTCTGTTTTTTATAATTTTCTTGATACACAAAAATACAAAACTGCTGATTATGGCAAGATGCATACCCGACACAACTATCAAAAAGCTTACGCCGCAACGGGTAAAATCGTTCTGAATTTCTTGCGATAAAGCGGTTTTTTCTCCCAATAAAACCGCTCTGCACAGTGATGCGCAATCCTGCGACATATTTTGTTCAAAACTGTCCGCAAAATTTTCTCTTATCTTTACAGCTTGATAATACAGAGGCTTGTCATCGGTCTTTTTTACAATATAAGCAAAGTTTTTATTAACAGATGCCTGTAAAAACGCACCGTCAGCAATCATCTGACTTTTAGTACATTCTTTTAATGGCAAAACACAGCTTATTCTGTCAAATTCTTCAACATTTAATTCATTAATTGTTGAAAGACAGATTTTCAGTTTTTCGATTTTTCCGTTTATACTATCGGTTTCAATTAAATATCTGTAAGTATCGTACTGCACCGTGGGTTGCTCAAGTACAGTTGCCGTCACATATATTTCTCTTTCGGAATATTTATCTACAATCGGCTGTTTAACAAATATATTATATCCGCTGAAAATCGTACTTGCAAATGCTGCTGTCAAACAAAAGCAAAGCACCGTATGCCGTAAATTTCTATTTTTAAGTATAAAGAGCGAAACAATCGTTCCGATAAAACACACAGCGGTTAATATTGCCGCTGCTAAATCCGACTCTAAATAAAAAAGCGCCGCTTGCACAGAAAGATAAGTAATACCAATCAATGCAAACGGTCGTTTCATAAAATTCAATCCTTATTTATCAGTTTTATTTAAAAAACAGCGGCAATTCCTCAAGATAAATAATATCTTTTCTGCCTCTTGCGTCACCCTCGGCAAGCACAGCCGCTTTACCTACTATATTTCCGCCGGCCTTAGTAACAAGCTCTTCAATTGCCTCAAGGCTCTGACCTGTTGAAACAACATCATCAACAATCAAAACTCTTTTGTCCTTAATAAAGTTTGCGTCACCCTCGCCAAGATAAAGCTTTTGCTCATTCTCGGTTGTGATTGACTTAACATTTACTTCAATAGGGTTTCTCATATAAACCTTAACGCCTTTACGAGCAACAACATAATTTTTGCAGCCCTGTCTTGCCATTTCATAGCAAAGAGGAATACCTTTTGCCTCTGCCGTAACAACAACATCGTGTTCAGGGCAAATCTTTAACAGTTCTTTAGCAGATGCTTCGGTAATTTCAACATCGCCAAACATAATAAAAGCTGCAATATCAAGTTTATCGCTTACAGGAAAAAACTCAAGTTCACGCTCGTGACCTGCAATAGTAATTTTGTATGTACCCATCTTTTCCACCTCTTAAGCCATATTTTCAGCAAGTTTTTTGCCGCCGAGTAAATGGAAGTGCAAGTGCTTTACTGACTGACAGCCATCCTCACCGCAGTTATTAACAATACGATAGCCGTTCTCAAGACCAAGTGATTTTGCAATCTCCGGAATTTTTGAGAATATGTAACCGACTATCTCACAGTTATCGGCAGTAATTTCATCAGCACAGCAGATATGCTGTTTCGGAACAATAAGAGTGTGAACAGGTGCTTGTGGATTTAAGTCCTTGAATGCAAGGATTTTATCATCCTCATAAACCTTTGTAGACGGAATAGAACCGTCAACTATTTTACAAAAAATACAGTCAGACATAATATTCGACCTTTCAATAAAATTATCCGTCATTATTTTACAACTTTTGCAAAAGTCCGTCAAGCGTTTGTCTTTTTCTTTGCGGTAATTTTCTTTTCTTCGCCACGCATAAGTCTTTTGATGTTATCCTTATGCTTAACAATAACAAATATACCGATAATCAATGCCGCAACCGTTGACAAGATAACATAGCCTAAAGAATATCCGTTCGGATAATCAAACAAGAATGTTGCAAGGAATGTAAATGGGCCGTAAAGTACAGCCGCTGTTATGCTCGAAAGCGAAATGATTTTTGAACAAGCAAAAACAATAAGGAAAGCTGCGATAACCGCAATAAATACTCTCCAATCCTCGCTTGCTATAAGAGCGGCAGCGGTTACAACACCTTTACCGCCTTTAAAGTGGAAATAAACAGGATACGAATGTCCGAGTATTGCAAAAATACCGGCTATATACTTGCCGCAGTTGCCAAATTCATTTGAAAGAATCTGACTGTCTGCAGGAATAGTCGAGAAAATCAACCAGCCGATAATAACCGCAACCACACACTTAAGTGCGTCACATACGATTGTAAAAATTGCAGGCACTTTTCCTACGGAACGCAGAACATTTGTAAATCCTGCATTACCGCTGCCCATTTCACGAATGTCTTTCTTACCGCCCGTTACAATCTTTGTAACTATAACGGCTGTATTCACACTGCCTAAAAGATAAGCTATAACGGCAGTAATTATAATTCTCCAACAATTATACGCTAAAAACGATAAATAAAAATTCATTACTTTTCGCCACGCTCCCTGATAATAATTCTGATTGGTGTGCCCTCAAGTCCGAATGCCTCTCTGATTCTGTTTTCAAGATAGCGCTGATAAGAAAAGTGGAACAGCTGGGCATTGTTGCAGAAGAAAATAAATGTCGGCGGCTTAACCGATGCCTGAGTAACATAAAAAATCTTTAATCTCTTGCCTTTATCCGACGGCGGCTGAACTCTTGTTGTAGCCTGTGCAAGCAATTCATTAAGCATACCTGTTGTAATTCTTCTTGCAGACTGCTCCGCACAGCTTACAATAAATTCAAACAACCTGTCAATACGCTGACCTGTCTTTGCAGAAATAAATACCTTAGGAGCATAAGACATAAATGCAAAGTCTGTATCAAGTTTTTTTCTGAACTCCTGCATTGTCTTGTCGTTTTTCTCAATTGCATCCCATTTATTTACCGCAAGAATACAAGCCTTGCCTGCCTCGTGAGCAAGTCCTGCTACCTTTGTATCCTGCTCGGTAACGCCTGCCTCTGCGTCAATCATAATAACGCATACATCACTGCGTTCAATAGCCATTTTTGCTCTGATAATACTGTACTTTTCAATATCATCATAAATTTTATTCTGACGACGAAGTCCTGCTGTATCGGTAAAGTTAAATTTACCGTACTTATTTTCAATCATGGTGTCAATGGTATCTCTTGTAGTACCCGCAATGTCAGAAACTATACAGCGCTCCTCGTTTGTAATTTTATTAATGAGCGATGATTTACCTGCATTTGGCTTGCCTATAACAGCCACATTAATTACTGTGCCGTCATCCTCGCTGTCCTCTGTAAAATCAAGGTGTTCAAACACATTGTCAAGCAAATCGCCCGTGCCGTGTCCGTGAACAGATGAAACCTGAATAGGATCTCCGAGTCCGAGATTATAGAATTCATAAAATTCAGGAGTCGGTTCGCCGATTCCGTCACATTTATTTACACAAAGCACAATCGGCTTGTTTGATTTCATAAGCATCTGCGCAATATCCATATCTGTGGCAACCATACCTGTTTTGCCGTCCGTAACAAGGATAATTACATTTGCGGTATCAATGGCAAGTTGTGCCTGTCTGCGCATCTGCGACAAAATAATATCGTCGGATTTCGGTTCAATACCGCCTGTGTCAATTATAAACGCTTTTTTGCCGAGCCATTCAACCTCGCCGTAAATACGGTCACGGGTAACACCCGGTGTATCATCGACTATTGAAAGTCTTTGACCGATAAGTTTATTAAAAAGTGTAGATTTACCGACATTCGGTCTGCCTACAATCGCAATTACAGGTTTATTCATTCTTCTATCATTCCTTTACCGTGGTAACTTCTCTTACAAGTTCGTCACCGTTGTTATTTACAATTCCAAGAGAAATATTAAGCTCACGCTCAACATCTTCAACCGAAACATCATCAAGGAAAATGTCATTTTCAAATCTAAGCATAGATGACGGAATAAAAAGTTTGTCGCCAAGGTCTTTATCTTTCAGCTGGTCAATCAAGTCACCGCCTGTGACCAAACCCGACACATTAACTCCTCCGCCAAAAAAGTTATTTTTAATTGCAACAACATTTATCTCTATATTCGGAAATTTTGTTGCAATAATCTTCATCATATCTCTCAAATAAGGTGCAACAGCCTCGCCGCATGCCATAGTCACCTTATAATTCAATGCATCATTGTACTCGCTGTCCTCCACAGCAAACTCAATTTCTTCTTTAAGACAGGCAATCATACCAATACCGTCTTCTACGGCGGGAAAGCCCTCATAAAAATCAGGATCGGGAATCGGTCTGTTAGCCTTTATATAAAATTCATCGCCGGCATAAAAAATTCTTCTGCCGTACTTTTTAACACATTCATCACCGAATTTTTCGATTATATCAAGCGTCTGTGCGGCAGTTTCTTGATTGTATTCCGTAAGCGGATATAATCCTTGACGGTATTTTGTAAGTCCTACAGGCACGACAGCGGTCATATTAACTCCAAGTTTTTCAAGATCGGTAAAAGTACGGATAAGTTCATCACCGTCATTTATACCGGGGCAAGCAACAATCTGACAGTTAAGACTGATTCCTGCCTTTGCAAAACTTTCAAGATGTCTTAAAGCATCACCTGCAAAACGGTTATGCATCATCTTACAGCGCAGTTGTGGATTCGTAGTGTGAACCGACACATTTATCGGGCTGATGTGCATTTTTATGATTCTGTCAATTTCGTGCTGTGTAAGGTTTGTGAGCGTAATGTAATTACCAAACAAAAATGAAAGTCTGCTGTCATCGTCTTTAAAATAAAGTGATTCACGCATACCTTTAGGCAATTGGTCTATAAAACAGAAAATACACTTATTACGGCAACTCTTTTGCTCGTCCATAAGATAAGTTTCAAACTCAAGACCGATTTCCTCGTATTCACTTTTCACAATACGCACTGTTCTGATTTCGCCGTTTTTATCTTTAATCTCGAGTGTCAAATCTCTGTTTACCTGATAAAAACGGTAATCGAGGACATCTTCGATTATATTTCCGTTAATACTAAGCAGAATTTCACCGCTTTTAATTTTTGCTCTGTCTGCGTGACTGTTAGCAGTCACACCAAATATATTTACAGCCACGAACTCACCTCACACTTATTTTACACAAAAATCACGAAAAATTCAAGGTATCAGAGCAAAACAAAAGGGCGTACAGAATTCTGCCGCCCATAATGTTTGTACCGTAATTAGTTCTCGTTAGCTTTTACGATTACCTGTCTGCCGTTATACATACCGCAGTTGCCGCAAGCTCTGTGAGCTGCCTTGTACTCACCGCAGTTAGGGCAAATTACAAGTGTTGGAGCGTTGAGCTTCCAAACTGTTGAACGTCTTGAACTCTTTCTTGCGTGTGAAGTTTTTCTCTTTGGTACTGCCATTACAAAGACCTCCTTACAATAACATATATCAATCCATAAGTTGTTTAAGAATCTCGAGCCTTGGGTCAACCTGCTTTTTATCGCAATCGCATTCACCCTCATTAAGATTATGACCGCACTGACTGCACAGTCCTTTACAATCTTCTTTACAGAGGTTTTTCTGCGGAAGCGACAACAGCACATCAGAAATAACCGTTTCATCAAGGTCGAGTACAAAATCAGGTGTTTCAATATAGTCGTCGTTGCCGTCAGTTTCAAGAGTACGGGCAAGCTTATGAGTAAACTTGTACTTCATCTTCCTTGTAAATTCTTCTCCACATCTGTCGCAGCTGCGAACATAGTCAAAGCTGACAAGCAAAGTAAGGTCAACAAGTGATGCCCTATTTCCTGCTGTTGCGGTAATATCAAGCGGTGTTTTGAATGGAAAAACGCCGTCAATGTCAATATTGCTTATATCCAGCTTATAGCTGATTGTTTTTTCTTCGCCTTCATTTTGAAAGACACTTTTAAGTTCAAAAAGCATAATTGCACCTCTTGACCGCATAAACGCATATTAAAACGCTATTGATTATTATACAAAAGTATTTGCGCTTTGTCAACCGATATTTACGATAAATTCTTCATAAATACGCTATTTTTTTAATTTTTTTCAAAATTATTATTTATAGGAATTATAAGCAAAATTCACTGTCAATGCCCAAAATACAAGTTATAAATTTAAGTAAATATCAGACATATTAAAATGAGTTTATAGGGTATTTTTCTGTTCTAAATTTTGGTTAAACTTGATAAATTGGGTTTAGCGGAGTGTCAGTCGGGCATTAAAATTTAGCTAACGCTAAATTATCCTCCCAAAGACAAAAAAGTTTACTCAATTTTTTCAAAAATTGCGGGTTTGGGCAGCGCCCATAAAAATCTTCCGATATAACGATTTATCAAACGCTAACAGCCACGCTGTTTGTGTGCTTGCACATAGTTTGAAAAACAGGCGACAGCATTTTATAAAAGAAATAATTAACTTTTCATTATATATCGAATGGCTTTTTTGTTGCTATCGCATTTAAGGGCATTCGCCGTTGCGTTCAAGCCGCCAAACAGGGAACTGTTTGGCTATCGTCAGATTGTGTAAGCGGAGAGTATTTGTGGGCTTTGCCCACAACCTTTGAAAAGGTTGACCAAACTTATATAATTACCCGACAATGAATTATGCTAAACCATAATTTACACAATTTTTCTGAAATTTATTCTTAATCATAATATCAAAAATGGGCTGACCTGTCAGGTCAGCCCAAAGAAATCTAAATTATTACTAATTAAGATTAGAGCATCTCTCTCTTGCGAATGACGAACATTACGCCTGTAGCAGAAACAAGAAGAGTAAGAATTACAACTGCGAGTGTAGCGTCACCTGTCTTAACTGTGCCGTTATCATTGTTAGTTGTTTTGTTGCCGTTGTTAGCTGTATCAGCTGTGCCCGGCTTAACTGTTGCGCCTGTCGATGATGTAGCATCTTCAGTTGCAGGAGCTATTGTTGTTTCAGAAGCCTTAGTTGTCTCAGTAGCCTTTGTTGTCTCAGTAGCCTTTGTTGTTTCAGTAGCCTTAGTTGTCTCAGTTGCCTTTGTTGTTTCAGTAGCCTTTGTTGTTTCAGTAGCCTTTGTTGTCTCAGGAACTGTTGGTGCTACATATGTTGACTCTGTAAGAGTTGTATTAGCAACCTTAAGAACTGAAGGATCCTTAATTTCAGAATCAACTACGAACGAGTTCATTGTTGAAGCATCAACCTGCATTTTGTCGGGGTCAAGCTCGCCTGTTGTAAGAACTCTTACGTCAAGGTCGATAGTTGTTTCAACATTTTCAGGCTCACCGATTACATCAAATGTAACCTGTATAAATGGCTTCTTAGAGTCGATTGCGTAAAGACCAAGGTCAGAAGCGTTAGAATTGATTTTTCCCGGAAGGCTTGTATTAAAAACAAAGCCGCTTGGAATCTGTGGCATAATGGCGAGTTTCTTGCCTGTAGCATCAAGGTTTGACTTGTTGTTATACTCAAGAACAGTGTTATCAAATTTTAAGTACCACTCAAGGTTTACGAGATCTCTGTCTGTGCCAAGGTAGTAAGTAACTGTAACCTGCTTTGTTGAGTTATCATACACAGCCTTAGCATCTGAGAAGACGTTTGACTTAGCATTTACTGTAAGAGCAGGCTTTGAAACAGGAGCAGGAGCTGTTGTAGCTTCCTCTGAAGCTGTTGTTTCAACTGCCTCTGTTGTAGCTACAGTTGAGTCAGGCTCTGTTGGTGTTGGTTTAACACCGTCCTCTTTATCCTTAAGTGCCTTTTCAAATGACATATACTCTGTGTTGTAAACAGCGCCGTCACCCTTTACAGGTGTGTAACCATATTCGCCGTTACCATAGTAGTAGTACCACTGACCACGGCATGTAAGCTTCTGGTTGAGTGGGTTCTCTTCAATTCTGTTTTCATCAATAACATAAATCATGTTATTGAAATTTCTGATACCTTCCGGATAAAGCTCGTTACTAGGATCGTCTTCATCAGTTTTAGGCCAGTAACCCCAAGCCTCTTCACCATCATCGTCTACACATGTAACATCTGATGTCTGAGCAGCCTTTGTGTACTGAGGAGCCGTTGGATCATCACCGCCGTCAACATAGTTGTTGAAGATGAGCTTAGGAACATCCGTTGGAACATCAATACAGAAAATGTTTTCGTTCTCAGTTTCTTTAACCTTATACATATCCTGCCATGTTTCGCAAGCATCTGTGCCTTCCCACCAGTATGCACCTGTTGATGTTGTGAACTCATTTTCCCATCTCTGTGGCATATAGAAATAATATCTATATGTTTCAGTTCCCTCTGAAGGAACATAGTTACCATCGCTGTCTGTGTCAGCTGAAACGCTAACTGCTGCAACTGCTACCATTGAAGCAGAAAGAGCCATAGCCAACATAAGACTAATGATTTTCTTGGACATTAGAAATTTCCTCCTATAAAAATATGTTTCCGATATACTCGGTATGACAATTATATAATAATTTGCTCAAAAAATCAAGGCTTTTTCAAAAAAACAGGTCGATTATAGGGTGTAATAATAACCAAAAATCAGTTACAATTTTTAAACAATTTTTAATTTTGCAATAAACAGTCAAAACTGTTCGTCACTTTAAGTCATATCGTTGTCAATATTGTCACTATCAGTATTCAAACCGTTTTTCGTATTTTCTTTATGTCTGAAATACATAACTCCGCCGATTGCTCCGCCTATCAGCAGCAAGCCGCAAACGATTACAATCGTTGTAACCGATGCACCCGAACCAGATTTCTGCACATCAACATATTGCGTATTGCCTTGGTTATTTTGCGGCATCATTGTTGTTTTTTCGCCGATTACAGCTTTATGGTCCGTTTTTTCATCTGTATTATCATTTCCTTTACCGTCTATATAATTAATAAAATTTCCCTGGTAAGTATTTATATATTTTTCCGCTTCTTCAACAATCGGTGTTTTTTCTGACACAACAGTTTCTCCGTCTGACTTAATATCATAGGTTATGGTATATGCAGTAAGAGTATTCATATCGCTGTCATACATTTCTTTAATAAAATATGTAACATTAGTATTTCCGGATTTTTTAACCTTAAAATTCATAGATACAAGCTGTGTACGGGATGAAAAGCTTGCATAATTTGATATATCAGAGAAATTAAAAGTCATATATCCGTCAAGATTTCCATTATAAATCACACCGTTCAAATTATCAAAATTAATAGAATCAGTGTCAATTTCAAGGTAATCTGTATCATAAAAAACATATGCCTGCATACCCATTACATCTTTTGATGCATCAGCAATATACATCGAATATGTAAATGTGTCCCCCACAGCAACAGAAGCAGCATCGTTAATTTTCACTTCTTCCGCCGCATTTGCATTTAGAGGTACAGCACAAAGCATCATAAGTGCAGAACAACAAGCTAACGTAGTTTTAATTTTTTTAAACATAAAATCAATTCCTTATATATAATACATTTATTATATAATATTATAAACAAAATTTCAACGAACTTATATAAAATTTAATTTGAATTTTATGTGATAATTTTAAAAAAGAAATAAATCTATGTTGACTTATATTTTAAACATAAGATAAACACCATAAATTGTGGTTTAGCGGAGTTTCGGTCGGGGATTGAAATTTAGCTAACGCTAAATTATCCTCCCAAAAGTAAAAAAGTTTACTCAATTTTTTCAAAAATTGCGGGTTGGGGCAGCGCCCATAAAAATCTTCCGATATAACAATTTATCAGGTGCAAACAGCCACGCTGTTTGCGTGCTTGCACATAGTTTGAAAAACAGGCGACAGC
>ENA-ORPH01001463-ORPH01001463.1-human-gut-metagenome-genome-assembly--contig:-NODE-1463-length-22623-cov-43.011609_pt1 | contig 22623 bp, 20 predicted proteins | sample MGYA00242142_ERZ509074 | MGnify/ENA primary metagenome ERZ509074 (study PRJEB26280, sample SAMEA2338724) | human gut metagenome | biome: human gut; feature: human-associated habitat; material: faeces...
GGTAAATGCAAGAAGAAAGTAGTTGATAAAATTAGTCTTGCTTGTCATCGATTTGGTATTTGAATTATTTAATCGACATATCCTGGATTCTGTTTCATATTAGGATTTGCGTCCATTTCTTTTTTGGGAATAGGAAGTAGAATTTTATGGAAATTCCAGTCATATTCCATGTAAGCAGTATTATGTTTGGTTTTGTTTATATCACTGTCTTTCACATCGATTCGTTTGACAGTCATTCCATTTCTGATAACATCGTACATACGATGTCCTTCTGCTACCAATTCTTTACGACGTTCGTCTAATACATTTTCTAATGTTAATGTTTTTCCTTCCACTGAATTTTCCGGATTAGCTCGTTGTACTATGGAATTCAAATATTTCACTGCTTTGGCATTATCTCCTGTCTGTACGGCCGCTTCAGCAGCATTCAGATAGGCTTCTGAAAGGCGTATAAGCGGAATATTGGCATCGGTTATGTTTTCTCCTTGCTGAGGTTGGTATTTATTGACGTATGCGTAGTACTTTTTGTCAAAACTCAAGATTTTCAACCGGACGTCTTTGGGATCTTTCTTTAATAATTGATAAAAAGAGCAAGTAATACACATATCGTCATAACCGTTGTATGAGTTCAGATATCCCATGCTTTCTTTGCCCGGACTGTCTGTAGTCAGATTGACAATTTCGAATAATATTTCACCAGGATTGGATGCTGATGCGTCATTGCCCCATGCGGTTGGATATTCTTCGTTTGTCCAAAGAGCGTAGCCTTCTTTTTCTGCACCCTTTATTGCATTTTCAGCCATGGTCAATGCTTCATTGTATTCTCCTTTATATAAATATACTCGGCTCAACAATGTCATAGCAGCCCATCTGTTTACTTTTCCTTTATTAAAATCACCGCTCAGCAGCTCTGTACTGTTTTTGAGGTCGGAAATAATTTCCGTATAACATTCGGCTACTGTATTTCGTGCGGGTTTACTGTCTATGGTTGATAACTCTTTCACAATGGGCACGCCTAATGAAGCTCCGTTATCTTTTAGGTAGGGATAACCAAAAATACGTGTCAGGTCGAATAGTGCCATACCACGGATGGCTAATGCCTGGCCTTTCAAATCATTTTTATATTCGGTTTCATCTTCATCTATAGATAGTTTATCAACATTCATTAGAATCAGATTACAGTTCTGGATAATAGAGTACAGATATGACCAATGACTGCTGGGACCATTGTCTTTAGTAAAATTGAAACGGTAATAATTACCGGTTCGTTTCGTTGAACTTACAGCCTGCATGTCATCTCCAGTTACATCTCCATAATATACCAGACGGCCGGAGTATGCATCTGAACTTTGCATTGTGCTGTAGATTCCGTTCAATGTGAATTCAATATCTGACAAAACATTGATACTGGTTTCTGTATCCACTTGTGTGGAGGGGGCTAGATCTAGCCAGTCATTTCCGCACGAAGTGACGGCAAACATAATGGAACTGATAAATAAATATTTAAATACTTTCATAATTCAAGTTTTTAATGGGTTAGAAATTAACGCTTAGACCAAAGGTTACAGTCTTCAAAGGAGGAGTTCCCCAGATGGCACTACCACCACTGACAGCTTCAGGATCATAATAATCATAAGCAGCCCATGTCCAAAGGTTGTTTGCGGAAGCATATACACGTACATTGTTAACTCCTATTTTTTGTGTCCATACTTGGGGCAGAGTTATTCCAAAAGTTAATGTTTTCAGGCGGATGAAGTCAGAACTGTGTAACCTGCGAGTAGTAGTGGATTTGTTCATCGCTACATCAGGACTTTCAATAAATAGTTCATATTTTGTGATATCACCAGGTTGTTTCCAACTATCGCGATAATAGGTTGGTATATTTGCTTCTAGGTCGTTACCACCATGCTCTGTTTTTTGTGCCCAATTGTCATAAGAATAACCGCCAAATTGGTAAGAGAACATGAAGTTTAAGTCGAACCATTTATAGCGTAATGTATTTGATAAACCTCCGATAACATTAGGCTCTGCATGCTTATCTAATACAATAGCATTGGCTTCACTATATTTTTCTGTAATCTCTTTTATATAGTTGCCGTTTTCGTCCAAATCATTGGTATAGAATTGGGGAGCGCCTGTTTCGGGATTGATCCCTGCGAACTCTATCATATAAAATGTACGGTATGATTTTCCTACTTTCCGTATTTGGGTACCACTGATAATTTCTGTTTGCATGCCATCCAATGTCACAATTTCATTTTTGTTGTGCGAGATGTTGAAAGTGGTATTCCAAGAGAAATCTTTAGTCTTTATATTGGTCGAACTGATTTCCAATTCCACTCCCTTATTTTTTACTTCACCAATATTCATAAGATAGCTGCCGAAACCTGTTGTCATAGAGATAGGACGATCCATCAACAAATTTTTAGTAGTACGAGTGTAGTATTCCAAAGTTGCGTTTATACGATTGAACAAACTGAAATCCAGACCTAAGTTAAGGTTGTAATTGGTTTCCCATTTTAAATCTGTATTTTTGATTTGTGATTGGATAATACCCGGTTGTTCCAAATAACCATTGGTTAAACTACTCAAACCCATATATCCGAAATAGTCAGATGGTAGTGTGCCATTGACACCATAAGATGCGCGTATTTTCAAATCGGTCAGCCAACCTTTGGCCGGATTCATGAATTCCTCTTCAATCATACGCCATGCGGCAGATACTGACCAGAAACTACCCCAACGGCTGTCTTTATGCAAACGGGAACTACCGTCAGTACGGAAACTACCACCTAGATAATATTTATTTTTATAGTCATAGTTTACACGTGTCAGATAAGATACCATGCGGGTTCTGGTAGAGCTGCCACCAACGGATTCGGTTTTCATACCATTGCTTATTTCATCTTTGTCTGCTGTAGCGAAATTAGTTGCATACCCTGACAGATAGTCACGATATTGGTCATCAATTTCATAACCTACCAATGCGTCAAAATGGTGATCGTTGGCTATATTAAACTTATAACTCAGTTGGTTTGCCCATACCATTTTCTTGTATTCGTAGAATTTTTTGCTCATGCCGCCATTTACATCCTCACCATTGGAAGTGCGGGGATCACTCCAATCCTTGCCTTTAGTGTTGGTGTAGTCATAGCTGAATGTTGATTTGAATTTTAAGTTTTTAATAAATTCATATTCGCCATAAATAGTGTTGAAAGCACGATTAACATATTCACGTTGATAGTCGTAAGTTGCAGATAATAGTGGATTACGATCACCGTTGCGGATAAAATCGCGGTTCCAGCTTCCATCTTCATTGTATGGTGTGTCTGAGGGGACAACAGCGTTACGTGATGAATAGAAAGGAGAAGTGTAGGAGGTACCTTCACCATATACATCTTGATTAACGGTAGCAAATAACATATTTGCCCCTAATTTTAATTTATCAGTTGCTTGATAATCTACATTTAAACGTCCGCTGATACGTTCTAAACCGGAGTTGATAGCAATACCTTCTTGTTTTAGGTAAGAGATAGATGAATAATATTTGAATTTGTCTGTTCCACCAGAAATGGAGGCTTCATAAGTCTGGTGATTTCCTTTTTTGAACATGATATCATCCCAATCGACATATCCACACCAAGGAACAGGAGCATAATCGTCAATATTTTCATTAGCATATGCTATGGCTTCGTCGTGACTATTTCCGTCTCTTAACGCACCGGCTACTAGACCGTTATAAATATATTCGCGGCGTTCTTCTCCCCCCATAACAGGACGATAATCCATTGCGAAATCAGAACTACCCCAATCTGCTTTGAATGAAATTTGTGGCTTTCCACTTTTACCTTTTTTAGTAGTAATAAGTACTACACCATTGGCAGCACGTGAACCGTAGAGAGAGGCGGCAGCGGCATCTTTAATGATTGTTATGTTTTCAATATCAGAGCTATTGATAGTTGACATAATGTCAAGACCTGCATCTGAACTCATCGTATTGATAGAACCTGAACGCATAGGAATTCCGTCAATTACGTATAATGGAGAATTACTGGCATTAAAAGATCCCATACCGCGAATATTCAAAGAGGAAGAAGCTCCTGGTTGACCTGACGATGAACTGAATTGTACCCCGGGTGCATTACCTTGTAGTAAATCTTTGAATGAAACAGCCGGAATATCTTTCATTTTATCAGCCTTCACAGTAGAAGCAGACCCTGCGTATGCCGACTTCTTGAAAGTACCATAACCGGTAACAACCACTTCTTCCATAACATTATTATCAGGAGCCATGACTACTTTCAGTATCTTTCCGGCAGTGGCTTTAATTTCCTGCTTGCCATAACCTATATAGGAGATAATCAAAGTGGCAGGTATACGGTCTACATCTAATGAGAAGTGCCCGTCCAAATCTGTAGTAGTTCCATTCGTAGTACCTTTGACTAAGATATTCGCTCCAATAATAGGTTCTCCCGTCTCATCCAGTACTGTACCGGTTAATGTTGTTTTCTGTTGAGGAACAGCAGACTCTTTTTCTTCAATTTGCTTGATAGCAATAACGCCGTTGTGAACTGAATAGGTCAAACCGCTATTCATAAGACATTTATCAAGCACATTGGCTATTTTTTCGTTATTTACATTTAGGTTTTGGACTTTTATTTGTTTTACATCATTGGTGCTGTATACAAAAGTAAAGTCGGTTTGTCTTTGGATTTCCCAAAGAATTTCACTCAACGTGGCATTCTTGAATGAGGCTGTGACAGTGGCTTGTGCAAACACTTTGTTGGCAGCCTGCATAAAACCTGTGGTAATGATACAGAAAAATAGGAACGTAATCCACAAACGTTTACTACTTTTACCGTGATTGGTGTAGTTGTGTTTTTTGTCCATAATACATCATTTTTATTAGTTATAGAATGTGATTGTTTTGTTATTGACTTTTACGTGTACTTTTTGAGTCTCTTCCAACAAACGTACAAATGGAGTGATTTCCGAATACCGATCTACATTGCATCCAAAGCGTAGGTCTTTTATTTTCTCATTGGCAAAAATTACTTCCATGTCATACCAGCGTGATAGTATTTTCATGATATCTTCCAATCGCTGGTCTTTGAAATGAATTTTTCCTTTTATCCATGAAGTATAAAATCCGGCATCTACCATGCGTATCTGTATGCTGCTGTTTCCGAGGCTGATGGTAGCTTGCTGGGAAGGCTTTAAAATACAGCTTTCTCCAGTTTCTGTATTTACTTTGACAGAACCGTTTACCAAAGTTGTCTGATACTCTTCCTGTGGATAAGCAGAGATGTTGAATGTGGTTCCCAACACTTCTACTTGCATGCCTTGAGTGCATACTATAAATGGTTGCCCTGTTTTGCAGACTTCAAAATAGGCCTCGCCTTCCAGTTCTACTTTGCGTGGACCGTTATCAAATGTCACAGGAAAGCGGAGACTGGTCATTGCGTTCAGATGCACTTTTGTTCCATCACTTAACAATAGAGCATATTCTCCACCTCGTGGAGTTTCCACTTTATTATATACAGGCTTGTTTTTTTTAGCTGTTTTTGATGTTACTTGGTAATTCAGCATTGTAGAGTCCATGTGGACTCGGGCTCCGTCTATTTTCTCAAGCAGACTCTCTGTTTCTTTATTTATATGGATTGTCTGGCCGTCCTCCAATGTCAGAATAGCTTTGGATTCCCCAGGTAGAATGGATTGTGCGATGAACTGTTTGTCCGAAAGAGAAACGGGCGAGGTGAATTTCATGGAAATACTTACAAAAAGGACAGGTAACAGAATGATTGCGGCATAACTTACTATTTTGATATATCTGCTTCTGTTATTATTTCTTTTGATTCGCTTTTCCACTTCTTTCCATCCGGATGAAGGATTGAATGCCGTATTTTTCCGGAAATGTTGCTTTTGGTTTTCTTCATTACAAATTTTCTTGAATAAAATCTCGTGCGCTGTAGATTCTTCTCTCCAAGCAGTTAGTTTTATTGTTTCTTCCGGGGTTATTTCTTCCGACAGATACCTTGCTATGAGGTTGGCTATATAGAAATCTTGTTTTATCATATTTTGACCTGTTTTTTATCTCTTTTATAATAAAACAGGTCTGTTTGAAATTCGGGTGAATAATAAAACGACTTTTTTTGAAAAAAAACAAATTAATGTCTTTTTATATAAAGAACAAGAGGAAGTAATAGTAGTCTTTCAAATTCTCTCTGAGTTTCTTGTAGGCTATTTTCTTTAATGTATGGACTGTTTCTGTAGATATGTTTAGTCTGTCTGCTATTTCTGCGTTTTTTTTCCCTTCCAGAGATAGTTGCATAATGGCTTTCATTTGGTCAGGTAATTTATTTATGGCTTCAGAAACGATACGATAAGTTTCCTCTTCAACGATTGCATCGTGAAAAAAGGAATCCTTTTTCTTTTCGATGACATTTTGAGCGTATTCATATACTACTTTTGAATGCTCCAGTTCGTTGAGTGCTTTATTGCGTACAGCTGTATATAAAAATGCTTTTACCTGATGCAGATAAAAAAAATCTTCTCTTATTTGCCATAGTTTGGCAAATGAATCTTGTACAATATCTGCTGAAGTTTCTTGGTTTTCTGTATATTGATTGGCAAATAAGCATAGAGTTACATAATATTTATTGAAAATATCATGAAACCCTTGCTCATTAAGCTTAATACTTATAGTTGTATGAGAAGTTCCCGCTGCCACCTTTGCTTTTAATTTTCTCTAATTTTAGTGCGAATATAGAGAAAATTAATTAAAAACAGCCTCTTATTCTATTAAAATATTATTTTAAGTCTACTACAGTAATACCTGCCCCACCAAATTGTACGTGTTCGTCTTGATAGTGTGCTACTCCTGGAACACTTCCCAAATAGCTGCGAATCAGGGTGCGCAGTATGCCTGTACCTGTTCCGTGAAGGATACGTACACGGTCTATTCCCAATAGTATGGCATCATCGATAAAATAAGTTACTGCCTGTATCGCTTCATCGCCACGCATACCGCGTACATCAATATCTTGTTTGAAATTTAGTTTCTTTTCATATACCCGATCTTGTGTTTCACTGCTGACGAAGGTACTTTTTACCATTGTTTTCTGGGTGGGCTGTATTGGTGTGCTACGTTCCAGCTTATCCAGTTTTACATTGGTTTTTATCATTCCGAACATAACTATTGCATTTTTGCCATTAATTCCTAGTACTTCTCCGACACTGGATTGACCTTTGATCTTTACAGTGCTACCTACAGTGATAGGCTGTTCTTTGGGCATTGACAGTTGGGAAGATTCCGTCTTGGCTTTATCCTTTTTGTTTTTTTTCCGCTCTTGTTTTTCACGGAGTTTTTCCATTTTCCGGATGATTTCATCTTCCTTGTTCTTTTTCTCGATATCTTCTATCTGATTTTTAAAATCAGTCAGTTCCTGACGTGCCGATTGTGTACGTTCTTTGTCGGCTTGTGCTTCCTTGATGATACGGATGGTATTTTCAATTCGGGCATTTGATTCCTGTATCAATTTTTCCGCATCTTCTTTGGCCTTTCGCAAAATCTCTTTACGACTTTTCTCCAGTTCCTGTAGTTCTTCTTCGTATTTGGCGATGGTTTCTTCCATCTGTTTTTCTCGTTTGCGGATGTTCTGACGCTTAGTTTCCCAATAACGTTTGTCACGTACGATATCTTGTAGATATTTATCAGCATTGATATATTCACTCCCTACAATTTCGGATGCGTCGGCTATAACTTCTTCCGGTAAACCTATTTTCCTAGCTATTTCTACTGCAAATGAACTTCCCGGATTTCCTATTTGTAATTGGAATAAAGCTTGCATTAAATGCCTGTCATATAACATGGCACCATTAACCACTCCTTCGTGATCTTCGGCAAAATGTTTCAAATTTTGATAATGAGTGGTGATAACGCCGAATGTGCCCTTTTCATTGAAACGTTTCAACACAGCTTCAGCTATGGCTCCTCCAATTTGTGGTTCTGTACCTCCGCCGAATTCATCAATGAGGATAAGGCTGCGTTCGTTACAGCTTTTCATCATTGTTTTCATGTTGGTAAGGTGTGAGGAGTAGGTACTCAGATCGTCTTCGATACTTTGTTCGTCACCTATGTCTATAAAGATACTGCCGAATAATCCGGCATGGCTACGTTCATGCATCGGAACCGGCATACCACATTGTAACATATATTGTAGTAATCCCACAGTCTTCAGACAAACGGATTTACCTCCGGCATTCGGTCCGGATATAATTAGAATGCGTTGATTTTTAGTTAGTTCTATATCTAGAGGAACAACCTTTTTATTATGCTTGGCCAGCGAGAGTTGCAATAGTGGGTGTATGGCCATGGTCCAGTCCAAAATCTGTTTGTCTTCCAATGATGGTTTGGTGGCGTTCGTCTGAATGGAAAAATGGGCTTTGGCACGGATGAAATCAATTTCTGCCAAAAACTCGTATGACTGGAGGATGGCGGGGACCTGTGGGCGGATTATGATAGAGAAATCTGTCAGGATACGGATGATTTCCCGGCGTTCTTCTCCTTCCAATTCCCGTATTCTATTGTTTGCTTCCACTACTTCGGCCGGTTCTATGAAAACTGTTTTGCCGGTGGATGATTCATCGTGTACAATTCCCTTGATTTTCCGTTTTAATCCCGGTGCGACAGGGATGACGAGTCTTCCGTCACGCATGGTAGGAGTTACATCTTTATCAACATAACCTTCTGCTTGAGCGTTGCGTAGAATTGCATTCAAACTGCGTGATATGCTTCCGGCTGTCGAGGCCAACTCTCTGCGGATGCGTAATAATTCGGAAGAAGCGTTGTCTTTGATTTTTCCGAATTTGTCTAAGATGTTGTTTATACGCGTAATGAGTTGAGGAAACACGATAATATCTCCTGCCAGTTTTTGTAGGGCAGGGTAGGGGGAGTTTTCTTTTTCTTGTTCTTCGTCATTCGAGGTCAGTGTCAGAAAATGGATGATATCACGAATTGTTTCTAAAGAACGGCGTAAATCAAACAGTTCTTGCTCATCCAAATACATACCTTCTACGCGGATACGTTTTAGTGATGGTCGTACATCAAAAAAATATTGGTCGGGAAAACTGTCTTCCTCTTGTATGATGCGCATGAATTCCATCACCTGTTCCAGCCATTCATTAATATCCTTAAAGGATTCTGAGAAGTTCATTTCATCTACTCTTTCTTGACCTAATGTGCTGAGACATTTCTCTTTTAGTAAATGACGGATGGAATCGAAACCTATTTTCTGTTCGAAATTCTGAGGGTATATCATGATTTATTTCTTTCGTTTATTATTCGTATGCAAAAATACGATTTGAAAATTTTATAGCAAAAAAACTGGTAAACTATTTGCTTATTTAAAATAAAGTCGTACCTTTGCAGCGCTTTCAACAGAAAGTACTTTTGAAAAAAGAAGTCTTGGAGAGGTGGCAGAGTGGTCGATTGCGGCGGTCTTGAAAACCGTTGTACTGCGAGGTACCCGGGGTTCGAATCCCTGTCTCTCCGCTGAACTAACCGGACAAAACCGGACAGAAAGCAGACAAGTCCCACAAATTCAACGATTTGTGGGACTTTTTTTATCCCCTTATGTCTGCCCTACCGGACATCATTTAGCCCTTAAAAGACAAAGTTAGTAACCTAACTCGTACCCCCGACAACTGAAAGTCCAAAAGGGGTACACTTAGTCCGAAATTGGCGAACTTCTGTCGCTATTTGGCGAGCCTGTATAAACTTCACTTTGAGCTAATTAACGTAGTTTTGTAACCTAAAAAAGTGAGTTTATGAAGAGTACATTTTCCGTTCTTTTCTTTGTGAAAAAGGACAAGCAAAAAATCAATGGCAGTTACCCTATTTTCGTCCGTATCACGATTGACGGTGTGGCAAGCCGTTTCAATTCCAAGCTGGACGTTCAACCCAAACTTTGGGACGGTAAGGCAGGCAAAGCCGCCGGACGTTCTGCGGAAGCTACCCGCATCAACAGATTGCTGGATGATATAAACGCATCCCTTAATACCATCTATCACGAACTGCAACGGCGTGACAATTATGTTACCGCCGAAAAAGTGAAGAATGAATTTTTAGGGCATAGCGAGAACCACGATACCATCCTTAACCTTTTCCAAAAGCACAATGACGATGTGAAACAGTTGGTCGGCATATCCAAAACGATTGCCACTTATCGCAAATATGAAGTAACCCGCCGCCATCTTGCCGAGTTCATCCAAAGCAAATATAACCTGTCGGATATTTCTATAAAGGAAATAACCCCGATGTTCATTACAGACTTCGAGTTATATTTGCGTACCACCTGTAAATGTGGTTATAATACGACTGCCAAGTTCATGCAGTTCTTCAAACGCATTATCTTGATAGCCCGTAATAACGGCATCTTGATAGGCGACCCGTTCGCCAACTATAAAATACGTTTGGAGAAAGTGGATAGAGGGTATTTGACAGAGGACGAAATAAAAATCATCCTCAAAAAGAAGATGGTTTCCGAGCGATTGGAACAGGTGCGTGATGTTTTTATCTTTTCCTGTTTCAGTGGTTTGGCTTATGTGGATGTTGCAAACTTAAAGGAAGATAATATCCGCAAGTCCTTTGACGGTAATTTATGGATAATTACGAAACGCCAAAAAACAAATACAGACGTAAATGTTCCCTTGCTGGATATTCCTAAAATGATATTGGAAAAATACAAAGGTAAATTGCCGAATGGAAAGGTACTTCCTATTATCAGTAATCAGAAACTAAATGCGTATTTGAAAGAAATAGCGGATGTATGCGGAATTAAAAAGAACTTGACATTCCACCTTGCAAGACATACATTTGCCACGACAACCACACTTGCTAAAGGTGTGCCCATTGAAACAGTCAGCAAGATGTTGGGACACACCAATATAGAAACGACACAGATATACGCCCGCATTACCAATAACAAAATCAGTAACGATATGCAGGGGCTTGACAAGAAGTTTGTCGGCATTGAAAAAATTTACAAAGAAGTATCAATGAAATAGTTGTATAGGGGATTTATCGCAATTAGTGATAAGTCCCTTTATGCTTTTAATTATTCACCATTAAATAGTAACATTATGGATTTACAAATCATTCAGAGCAAGATTTATGAAATCAGGGGTTGCCGGGTTATGCTCGATAGTGACCTTGCGGCACTTTATCAGGTGGAAACAAAAGCCTTGAAACAGGCTGTCAAACGTAATATTGAACGTTTTCCAAGTGATTTTATGTTTGAACTGACAAAGGAAGAAGTAGAATGTTTAAGGTCACAAATTGTGACCTTAAAGAATAATCCCGATGAAACGGAAGAAGAAACCAGTTCAAAACGTGGCAAACATACTAAATATTTGCCCTATGTTTTCACGCAGGAGGGGGTAGCCGCCCTGTCCGGTGTGCTACGCAGCCCTATTGCCATACAGGTGAATATTTCCATCATGCGGGCATTTGTAGCCTTACGTCAAATGATAACAGGTTATCAAGAATTACTAAAGCGTATTGAAGAACTGGAAGAAAGTACGGATGCACAATTCAGCGAAGTGTACCAAGCACTTACCCAGTTATTAAGCAAACCCGAACCGAAGCCACGCAAACCGATAGGATATAGAACCTATGATGAATAACTGTTTAAGGTATTCGGTTGTCTAAGGGGTGTCACCAGTGATACCCCTTTTTCAGTTCCCTAAAATAATGTATCCCAATCACAAATTTTAGCAAAGTTACAGCCCGGCAGGGACAAATACCAAATCCGAGCCGTTCCGGTTTTCTAAAAAATCTCCACACCTACGGGTCGTGTTTTTTGAAAAGATATGGTTGAAGTCCCCGCCAAACTGTGGGTGTCCGGCAAAATTTCTTATTGTTTAATTTAAAATTCAGTAGTCATGAAAACAACAGAATTTACCATGCCGGAAATCACTATCTCTTATAAAGACAATGTAAAAGCATCCGAAAGGGTGAAAATACTCTCATCCGAAACGTCCTACTCTTACCTGAAACCGTTCTATATCGAATGTATGGAACACCACGAAGAAAGTTATGTAATGTTCCTCAACCGTGCTAACAAGGCTTTAGGCGTTTCCCTTATCTCTAAAGGCGGCATGGCTGAAACTGTAATGGACGTGAAAATCATCCTGCAAACCGCCCTGAAAGTCCATGCTTCGGGCATAATCCTCTCACATAACCACCCATCGGGTAACCTACGTCCGAGTGAACCGGACAAACAAATCACCTCAAAAATAAAAGAAGCCTGCAAGGTCTTGGATTTACACTTGTTAGACCATATCATCCTGACAGAAGAAAGCTATTATAGCTTTGCAGACGAGGGGCTTATCTAAGCCCTTTTTTTTGTTACTGGCAACAAAAACACAATATCCTACTTTTAAAATAAAACCATTTTCCCTATTTCTCTTATTGTAAATCTTCCTCTTAGGCAGTCCCCAGCCGGAGCAGTCATTATCGTATCACATAGGCAAAGGTATTTCCGTGTTCTTCAGGGCTTTGCAAGGTCAAGCCCTAAAGGGTTTAAATAAAAATCGTCCTGCTGTACTTCGTCCAGAGAGTATTTTTCTTTAAAACCTTGCAAAGCCTAAACACTACCCTTTAAAGCCTATATGAAACGAAAACGACCGCCCTGACCGGAAACGCATAAAAAAAAAAGTCAGATTTACGAGAAACAGGAAAAAAGGTTATGAAACTTCAACTCCCTTACCTCTCAAATCCGCATAAATTTAAAAATACAGAAGTCATGGAAGCAGTAACATTATCAGAAGCAAGAGTTTATGTAGGTACTTACAACAAGTATAACAACGGTTCACTTTTCGGCAAGTGGTTAGACCTTTCCGACTATTCGGATAAGGACGAGTTTTTGGAAGCCTGCCGGGAACTCCACAAGGACGAAGAAGATCCGGAACTAATGTTTCAGGACATCGAGAACATACCCGAAGCCCTGATTTCCGAAAGTTGGCTTTCTGATAAGTTCTTTGAGCTACGGGATGCCATCGAAAAACTAAGCGAAACCGAGCAGGAAGCGTTTTTCGTATGGTGCGACCATCACAACAGCGATATAAGCGAAGAAGATGCGGACGACCTTGTTTCTTCCTTTGAGGACGAATATCAGGGAGAATATAAAGACGAGGAAGATTACGCCTATGAAATCGTAGAGGAATGTTACGACCTGCCGGAGTTCGCAAAAACCTACTTTGATTATTCGGCTTTTGCCCGTGACCTGTTTATGACTGATTACTGGATGGATAACGGTTTTGTTTTCCGTTGTGCCTGATTACTAACCGGGTGGAGCAATCCACCCATAACACACCAAGACAATGAAAGTATATAATAAGATAACGACTTTTTTACGATGGTTTATACTTGCTTTTATCATCTATCAGGCAGCCACCAGCACCGCCGGAATGTGGATAACCCTAATCATAGGCTTTTTTATTATCCGATTTGTTATCCGGATGTTTATCCCCACTATATACCTGTTTGTGTTTATTTTCATGGTGCTACTTTTGCTTCATATTTTCTGATAGCCTATTATAATTTATGATATTATGGAAACATTAAACGAAAAACAGGGTAAGCATTGCCCAAACATTAAGAAAGGTGGTATGTTAGAAAATTAAAGCTAATAATAGATATTTAGTATTTGTTTTTTTATTATATTTACCTCAAATTTAGTAAATAAATCACGCATGAATATAGAAGAATTGAAAGTTAAAGCAGAAAATATTGTTGAAAATATAAAAGATAAAGGTATTTATTTGAAAGAAAATACTTTTATAGACTATAAATTAGAATTGAAATTAAATCCAAATGTTGGTAATGTACTAATATTTCTTAGGAATTTTGCAAAAGACATACTGGCTTTTGCGAATAAAGACGGAGGATTACTTCTTTTAGGATTTAACGAAAATAAAGAAACAGGAGAAATAACAGATATTGGATTGAAAGAAGATGATATTAATATTCTGCGAGCAATTGATTTAAAAGACCTGTCAGACCAATTTGTGAAAATGTTTGATGCTCAAATTATAGTTGATATTCATGCGTTTAATATTGCAACACGCAAATTTTACTATATATTAATAGAAAAGCACAACTCTATATTAATACCCAAAAATGACTTTTTAGACTATGGACTTAAAAAAGGAGATATAATATATAGAAGTGCAGGAAATAATTTAAAAGCAAATGAAAGAACGTCTGAGTTTAATACCTTTATAGAAGCGAAAGTGAATGAAAAAAATAAAGAGTTTATGCAAATATGGTCTAATTTATTACCTGAAGTATTTGATATTAATCCCAAGGAAATATTGATTATAAATCCACTACAAGGAAAGGTGTATGGCTATAACTCTAAAAGTAATATATTATCTAGTACAGATATAGAAATAGATAATAAAGACGATGGTCCTATCAATGTTATTTTAAATGCTATATCAGCGGGTGAGATAGGGAAAATATCTACAAATGAGGGGAAGCCTATTTATAAATTAGTAGGTGAGATTATCCTAAATAATGAGAAAGTAAAAGAATCTACTTCTATGAATTCAATTCATGATGAAATAAAACAAAAAACTAAATATAAGATATCTAATATTCAGCTTAAGATGGTTATGCTATATTTAGGCTGGGTGAAAAATGGAGCTTTCAATATTGACAAACCTAAAAATGATGATATTAATCCTGATTTTTCAGAATATATTTGGATTGAAACTATAGATAATTTGAAAGGGAAAAAGAAGGTAGTTTTTTCACCCAAAGCTGTGACTCCTTTATTGGAAATAGTGGAAGATTCGCCTAGGCATGTTGATGTTTTTGGTGCATTACTAAAAACAAAATCCTAAAAGAAAATATTTATTGTATGCTATTGTGAAATACGTAAAATAGCAGTAGATTTATTCAATAGATAAAACATGATTAATTTGCTTGTATTTTTCTGATAGAGAATGTATTTTAATATATAATGTTTCAGTTTTTGAATTGATAATTTCATTAATAGTAAATGGAACTATAGGCGTAAATTGCTTATAAGCTCTTTCTATTTCCTTTATAACCCACTTGGAATTATATACATTATTACTTATAATTAATATAATTACATCGCTATTATCTAATTCTTCAAAAACACGTTTCTGTTTGTCTTGTGAGTTGTTGTGTATTATATCAATATAAACATAGCCAATTTGTCTCAACTTTATTGAGATTTCATTTAATCTATGCAAAGTAACTTCACTATCTTTCGTTGTATAGCTTACAAATATATTCATTTAATAATTCCGTAATTGTATAATACAAAACCTAGAGTTACTAATAGGAATAGAATACCATAAAAAACTAAGTGTGACATGTTAAATAAAGAACGGAGTATTCGTTTTTTATTTGTCCTGTTTTTCTGTAGTGTAAACTCTTCTTCACTAGCTTCGACAGAATTAACATCGTTATTTCTCGCATTAATATTTTTAAATCTATCATTCATTTTGGCTCTTAGTTTCTCTTGATAATAATATGAATATGAATCAAAAAGCCAAAATGACACAATAAAAAGGTATAATGAAATAAATAGTGACCTGTCTAATTTATTGTTACATAAATTTATAATTAAGGGAGTGGAAATTCCAATCACAACAAATAAAAGTTTTTTTATTTCTAAACAGTTTTTAGAGAAATTATTTGTAGCATTATGTAGTTGGTCTATAATTTTCCAATCTATTTCATTTTCTATATTTTTATCTTTTTCCATGTTTTATATGATGATTATAACAGCAACAATTATAGCAAGCATTTATGTTCTGCAAAAGTAGTTATAAAAGAAACACTCAACAATATTTTGCTGAGTGTTTCTTAGCACATTTATCTAAAAAGGTTTATTCTTCTTTTTTGCTGCTGTCATTATTGAATGAAAACGTAAGTTGTTCCAACTGCCCGAAACTATCCTGAAAATACACATCAATAGTCTGCTGGTCGGTGGATGCAGAGGTATAGTAAAGCCGGAATGTTTCACTCGGAAGCGGGTACAGGTCATTCGGCAGTAAAACCGTCCCATCGGAGATTTTCAGCGTTCCCGCCCCGTCCGGTTGGAAATAGCGAATGAAATACTTTGTTTCCTCATACCGTCCGTCCCGGTGAAGCTGGCAGCGTATTTCCGCCGTTTCATCCACCTTTAATTTTTTCGGTACAGGCATCGTTTCGATATGGAACGGGTAAGACTGTTGTATATCCACATTGTCATTACAGGAACTTACTAACAACAGGGCAGCTACCATGTAGCACCCTGTTAGTATCTTATAAATTACATTTCTCATATACATTATATATAATAGGTTAGTTTATCGCATTATAAATTTCAGTCCCACGCCGAACTGTGTGTGGAACTTTCCGACTGAAGAACCGAACAGGCATCTTTCCCGTGCGTTAATCAGGAACACCACCCGGTCGGTAATGTAACTCTCCAGTTCCAGCGTCAGCGCACCGCCATAGACAAAACCGTCCTTATCGGTCAGGGTCGAGCCATCGGGTAGCAGCTTGTCACCCCAGTTGCTTGTTTCATACCCGGCAAGGGCAGACAAGCCCAGCGAAAGGAAAAAGGTTTTCTTCCGGTCTGAAAGAAAGTTCAGGTAGTAACCGCCCTCACCTGTAAACTGGCTGACTGGTATCTGCAAATCCTTATAGGGGTAGTGCTTTTCGAGGTATTCCCCGCCAATAACCCACCTGTTCCCGTTTTTGGTATAGGTGGAAAGAGCCGCCCCGAAGTAATAGGCGAAATCGCTTTTACTGTTCCAGTGAACACCGTCCGCCATGCCGCCCGTAACCTGTAAGCCTTTCATTCCCGGCAGACATCTTTGTGCGTGTGCCTGGTTGAAAGTCAGGCACAGCACAAAAAGGGATATAATACAGCATATCCTTTTCATGTTCATTTGATTTTAAGTTCGTTAATCACTTTGGCTGCCACTATATCCGAGTTCTCCACCCGGATAGTTTGGTGTCTGCCCCCGTTCTTTTCCACCAGTTCAATAACCAAGACCTTATCATCGGGTATGGTAAACTGTGGAACGGTGTACACGGTACGGACGGTACTTTTACCACCGATAACCAGTATCTCGTTATAGCTCCGCACCGGGTCAATGACGGTTTCCTGAATAGCCGTTCTTTTGGCTACCTTTTTATCCACAATTTTGAAACGGATGAAATCGGTATCAAACGGCACGTTTGAACTGTTCCTTGTTTGTGTATGGAAGTAAAAAAGCCCGTTATGCGCATAAATCCCCTTTACCAAGAACTGCACCCCGAAACGCTTGCATCCCAAATGCTTTATTTCCCGGTCATTGTTCTTGTAGATGGACTGCATAATCAGCTTTACCAAAAGCGGGCTTTCGTTACCCAGTTCACGGAAATAGATGTTCATCCGGGTATGGCTGAAATCCGTTGTGTCCTCATTCTCCAAGAAATCTTTCATTTCGATGTTCAGCATTTCCGGTTCGTGTACGTATTTTGCATTAAAGGAATAAAAGCTGCCATCCTCACAAATCACACTGAAATTGGTTTCACCGGGAAAGCCCTCTGTTGTGGCTTTCACCCTGACAACATTTTCCGCTCCGTCCGCTTTTCCGGCAATAATGTAGTTACTGCCTAAGTCCACATACTTAACGGCAGACGGGAAAATGATATGTACCGTTTTGGCAAATGTCACCTGCACGCCGTAAGGTGTCACCATTTGGCGGTAAGGGAGTTTCTTTGTAATGCCCTGATACAAATCGTTACTTTGTGCTTTCATTGAAACCACGCCCAAGAGTAGGGCGAACATGATAATTAACTTTTTCATTTTGGATTGAAATTTTTATGGTTGATAAATAAATTACTGTTGTTTGGCGTAAAGCATCACCTGATAGTTCGCTTTCAAGTGTACTTTTACCGTTCTGAACTTCTTGGCGAGGTATTGTGACCCGCCCTGCATCAAGCCCCTTGTAATATCCATTGCGACCTGTTGCCCTGCACTTTGCGCAAAGGAAATGCTCGTTCCCAGTCCCGCACCGATATTCGCCATCGCTTCTTTTGCCGCTTCCTGTTCCAGTGACGAGGGTACGGAAAGCCCCTTTTGCCCGTCACTGTCGTACACGGCAAGTTCCACCGGAATGATGTTACCCGCATATTCGAGCGAGGACACCAGTATGTCGAGCCGTTCCCCTTGTACTTTGGCACTTCCCGATACAAGGCTGTTTTTCGGAACAATGACATTGCCCGCTTGCAACGGTTCTAACAGCCGGAGCTTGACGGTCTGCCCGTCCATAAGTGTTTGGTCGTTATGCACACACGCCCGGATAGTGTTTTTCCCCATCGAATAACCACTGCCGACCGCCGTATTAAACCCGTAATTGCGTGGCTTGCCGTATTCGGCGATAAATTCGGCGTTGCTCATAAGTTGCTGTAATCCTGAAACCGTCCTGTCCGATACCGATTTTACAGGTATGGCATTTCCTTTGCCCTGAATAGGTGCGGACGGTGCGACCTGTACAATCTGTCCCGGTTGCGGTGGTACGCTTTGCCCGTTCTGTCCGTTCATGTATTTTGCCGCCAGTTCGTATGACTTTTCCATAAGAGCCACCTGTTCGTCCATGCTGCCCGCCCCGTTTTCTTTGGCATCGAGCCGGGCAGTGAGTTCTTCCACTTGACGTTTCAGTTCCTCTTTTTCCTTGTCCTCTTTCGGCGTTTCGTAGAAACTGCCTAACTGACGGTTCATGTCCCGGTAAGCTGCCGCCGAAGACTGGATAGAGGAACGGCTATTGTTCGGCGCACCCGCCCCGAAGTCTATTACATTGGTTTTCGGCTTTTCCGCTGGAGCATCATCTATCAGGGTCAAATCTTCCCCGTTTTCCTCTCCGAGCGAAAAGGCAAAATCCTGCAAGGAGCGCATCTTGTCCGCCTGTTTGTTCTCTATCTGTTCCTGTTCATAGGCTGTCTTTTTATCACTGATTATCCCGTCCCCTTTGGGTTGTGGAATATCAGCGTTAAATCCGCCCACGCTTTCCACCTTTGCTTCATCCTTGTCGGACGGTGCAAAAATTAGGTACATAGACCCCAAGAAAACCAGTCCCATAAGCGGGTAAACCAGCATCTTCTTCCGTTGCTGTATCTGTTGCGGGGTAAGTTCCTTTTTCGTTTTTTCCTCTTTCTTCCTGTCCGTTTCCGGTGCGGGAACTTCATTCTTCACTTCTTTTTCTTCCATTGTCTGACTGATTAAAAATGTTCGTACTGTCTTTACTTTGAAGTTGTAACTGCCTGATATGCTCTATCCGTATGGTTTCGCCATCCTCTTTTCCTATCCGGTAAATGGATGATACCGTAAAGTAGATGGATAGCCCGCCGAAGAACAGGAACATAAGCAGGATTACCGCCAGCCTTATTTCCGGTGTCATGCGCCCGCACAGGTGGCGGAGTTTTTCATCCGCCCAGTCCTGCACATGGGTAATTGCCTGATTCACCGGAGAGAGTATTTTCCGTATCATGGTTTACCGCTTTATGGTGTTCAAGTCCTTGTTTTCCGTTATCTCGAAACTTTCCATGATAAAGCCGTGCGGGTTGTTGTCACTCCTTACGGCGTTCAGTAACCGGCAACGGGTGACAAGGCTTCTTTCAGTTACACTACTTTCACGGATAATCATTTGGCGGGCATAGGTAGCCACCGCATACGGGTACACATCGAAATTGCAAGAAACACTGTCTATATGTATAGTCTGGCTGATATTGCCCGAAATGATACGGTTATAATACCCTTTTTCCGAGAGGTCACGGTAATAATTAAATGCGCTCTTGTCAGCGAGGAACAGCGACCGTTTGATATTGCTTTCGATAGCGTTCTTATCGGGTGAGAGCGTGAAAAAGAGTTCGTGAAAACGCTTCACGTGTTCCCTTGCTTCGACCGGACGGTTTTGCGAGAGGTCTTGCGATAACGCAAGCATTAACGATTTGCCATCATCCAGCACATAAATCTTCTGCCGTTGCGCTTCGGCAAACGTGTAGGAGTTCCAAACGGCATAACCCGTTATCAGGGTACACATGACGACAAACACAATCCCAAAAAGCCGTATCTGTTTGAAACTGGTTTCAATGTTCTTTAAACTTTTAAATTCCATCTTGATTTTTGTTTATTAATTACCTTTGATTAGTTTGCCGCCGACCCTGCCGCCAGCATTTCCGGTGGCTGCCCCGGCTACCGCACCCACACCGCTACCTGTTTTACTCGCGGTACTGTTTATATTCCGGCTCATGTTACCCATTCCGCCCGCCTGAATTATCCAGTTCGATACGGTGGGGATGGTGAAGTAACCGATAATACCGATTATCATAAAAATGATGTACACGCTGTTGCTTCCGTCCGGTACGAAATTGGGGTCTGATAGCTCCTGAATATCCTTTTGGAGCATAAGCACCTGTATTCGGGCAAGAATGGAACTGAACAGGTCTGAAACGGGCAGCCACAGGTAAACGGAAATGTACCTTGTTATCCATTGGGTCAGTGTCGCCTGAAAGCCATCATACACGCTGATGGCAAAGGCTATCGGACCCAGTATGGCAAGTACAATCAGGAAAAAGGTTCGGATAGTATCTATCACAAGGGCTGCCGATTGAAAGAGAAGTTCCAAAAGTTCCCTGAACCAGTCCCGGACAGATTTCTTGATATTGTGTGCCGTCCTATCCATGTACATACCACCCATTGTGGCAATATCTTTGGCAGACCATCCCAATTCGTCAATCTGTTTATCAAACGCTTCATCTGAAACAAGGTAAGCCATTTCCGGATTACGCACCATCGCTTCATATTCCAGCTTGTCCTTTTGCTCCCGGTAGGCGTTCATATCGAAAGTTTGCGTTTCGAGCATATTGTTACACCCCTTGACTACGGGTGACATCACGCTGTTAATCGTACCCAGTACGAATGTGGGGAAGAACATAATACAAAAGCCAATCACAAAGGGACGGAGCAAAGGGTAAACGTCTATCGGTTCGGCATTGGATAGCGACTGCCATACTTTGGCAGCCACATAGAACAAAGCCCCCAGTCCCGCTATTCCTTTGGCTACCCCCGCCATGTTCCCGCATAGCGGCATCATTTCCGTATATAAGCTACGGAGTATCTGATGCAGGTTATCAAATTCGATTGCTAATAACATATCTTTGATTTATTTGAAGTTACCAGTAACGTTCATCCGCCGAGCCGTACAAAGCCATCACCCGGTCGGTGTCCTTTTTCTTTTTCGCCCGCAGGTAGGAAACGGAAATATTCTTGCGGGTATAGTAACTCACCAAATCCCGGTAGTTCCTGATGGCGTTATACGTCCGGTCGATAACGTCCATCCGTTCCTTGTCCGACATGGAAAGCCCGTTGATGTTCACCACGCTTTTCATTTCTTCCAGCACATCGGAACTTTCCTGCAACAGTTGGGTATAGCCGTAGGCAATGGCGGAAAGTTCATCCGGCGTATAGTTTTCATCCGAAAGCATCTTCTGAAAACTGTTCACATAGATGTCGGAAATCTCCCCGATAAGCAGGATAGACTTTTGCACTTTCCGGGCATCTTTGACAAGGTTATGCACTGATTTTAAGGCATCGTAGTACTCCTTACCTTGATTGTACAGCTTTACCGTTTCCTGAAAATTCTTTATCATTGTTTGGGCTGTGGAGGACGTTTGAACGATATTCTTTGACGCATTGATAATCCCTTGCGCCAAGTTACCGGGGTCACTCACTACCCACTGTGCGTTTACCTTTCCGGTAAACAGGCTGCATACTACGAGCAGCATTATAATCTTTGTTCTCATACGCTTACTTCTTTATTGGTTGGTTACTCCGTTTGTATTCTCCGCCGGGTGAAAGCAGAATCCGGTCGTTCTCCTTGTCGTAGGTCAGCAGGACGGAAAGCCCCGTTTCGATGAACAGGTTTCCGTCCTTTTCCGAAATCTGATAGGTTTCCGTTTGGATCGTCCCCCGGTAGGTCATTTTGCGGGTCGTTACCCTATAATGCCCGTTTTCCTCAAAGAGGGTAAACGCCGGACGGTTTTTCACGCTTTCCCAGTCGCCACGCATCGCCCTAAGACGGGCGGCGTTCGTTTCCTTACAGGAAGAAAGCCCCAGTAACAAGGTGCATAGCAGCACTGGAAACAAGAATTTTAAATGTTTCATACTGATTGATTATTAAATTGTTAATTGATTATTTTTCGGGATTGCGCTTGCTTTCGGCAAGCCGCTTGATAGCCAGTTCGAGGTTACCGCCTAACTTTTCGGACAAGGCGAATAGTTCCATCTTTTCCGTTTCTTCGGTGGTGTAGGTGTAATATTCTTCCAAACTCACTTCTGTGGCATATACGGCTGACTGTGTACCGCCTAAGCCTATCCAAACTTCCTTATATTTCCGGTTCGGATGATTGGCAAGGTTGATGGAAAGCACCTGCGAACGTTCCTTGTCGGTCAGCCCTAAAAGGTTCTGTATGCTATCGAACTTGTTCAGGTTGTAGATACTAATTGAAAAGTGCGCTGTATTCTAATTGAAAAGAGCTCCATCCAT
>ENA-ORPH01001473-ORPH01001473.1-human-gut-metagenome-genome-assembly--contig:-NODE-1473-length-22532-cov-8.946835_pt1 | contig 22532 bp, 15 predicted proteins | sample MGYA00242142_ERZ509074 | MGnify/ENA primary metagenome ERZ509074 (study PRJEB26280, sample SAMEA2338724) | human gut metagenome | biome: human gut; feature: human-associated habitat; material: faeces...
TGATTATTTTCGCATTTTTACTGGGATGTATCATTGGTTCCGTGATTCATCTGATCCGTATGAAAGTAAGCGGCGAAGGGCATGTCCTCGCTATGGGACCGTATCTCTCCGCAGGGGTGGCAGTCGCTGTCCTGTGGGGCAATGAATTCTTACAGTGGTATCTGGGGCTATATCATTGAGACCGGGTACTTACATCTGATATGAGATTAGAAAGTTCTTGGGACACTTTTCTGTCCCAAATACGATAAAGAACCGATAAGAGGAAGGGTAGAAGCATGGCAATGAACAATCGCGTATTGAGTATTGAGATCGGTAACTCCTTTACGAAGATCTGCGAGATCGACTATAAGGTGAAGAAACCGAAGGTCTACAAAGTATTGACCGTCGAGACCCCGGAAGGCGTCGTGGTGGACGGTATGCTGCAGCCGACGCAGGAGTATGCGGATCACCTGGTGAACGCACTGGGTACGAACGGTATCCGCACGAAGAGAGTGATCTTCACCATTTCTTCTACCAGAGTGGCGAGCCGTGAGGTACAGATCCCGAACGTGAAGGCGAACAAGATCGAGGCACTGGTGAAGACCAACGCGAACGATTATTTCCCCGTGGATCTGACCCAGTATGAGATCGGACATTATCTGGCAGGCGGACTGACCGAGGAAGGAAAGCTGCGTGTCATGGCACTGGCAGTACCCAAGGCGCTGTTAGACAGCTATTATCAGTTGGCGCAGATGTGCGGCTGGGAGGTTGAGTGCTTCGATTACAGCAGCAACAGCTTATACCAGATCCTGCGTGATGAGAAGTCCGAAAAAGTTACCATGATGATCAAGATCGATGAGAACAGCACCATCGTGACCGTGCTTTCCGCCGGCAAGGTGCTGCTGCAGAGAACCGTGGCATACGGCGTGCAGGATGCCATTGAGACCATGATCGCATCCGGTGCCTATGCCGTGAGCGATCCCATGAGCGCGGTAGAGCGTTTCCAGAAGAAGACCTGCCTGAACAGAGTACTCCATCAGGGAGATAAGCTCTGGGAGGAAAATGCCGGACGCTGGGAAGACGAAGATGCCGGCAATGCGGAAGTCACAGCAGCAAGACAGAAGATCACCTCTTCTCTGGAGCCCCTGATCGTCGGCGTCAGCCGTGTCATTGATTTCTATGATTCCAGAAACAGTAATACACCTATTGAGAGAACTTACGTCACCGGCCTCGGCGGCAGCTTCAGCGGCATGAGCAAGCTGTTCACCAACTGCCTGGAGCGCAAGGTACATACCCTGTCCGATATGGATGACAAGATCGGTATGAGCAAGGCAATCCGTTCCACCAGACCCGCAGCCTATATTTCCTGCCTGGGCGCAGTACTTGCCCCCGTGGGACTGATCGATAAGAGCCAGCAGAAGGGCAAGGGCATGACCGTAGTCAGCGGCACGAACTACACCTTCGTCAGTGTGGCGGTCCTGGTACTGGGCGTGATCCTGTCCATCGCCATGGCAGTTACTTCCCTGACCAGATACTTCGGCACCGTGGCGGAAAATGTGGCATTGCAGGCGAGAGTCGAGGAATTACAGCCCGCGCAGGCGGTATATAATGAATATCTCTCAGCGGCAGCGCAGTATGATAAATACAAATATCTGTATGAGTATACCGAGAATCCCAATGAGAATCTCGTAGAGTTCATTAATGAGCTGGAACAGATATTACCCAGTAGTTTCTGGACCAACAGCTTCAGCTCGGATCTGGAAGGAATCAGCATGTCCGTGTCTGTCGCTGGCAAAGAAGCAGCAGCGAGAACGATTCTGAATATCAGGAATATGAAGAGCATTTCCGATGTACAGATCAGTAATATTACAGATACGCAGAATGAAATTGGAGAATCGGTGGTTACTTTCTCCATTACAGGTACGTATGCGGATCTGAACGAAGAGACGGAAGAGACAGAAGAGACCGGAGAGACCTCCGGTACCACAGCACAGTAGGAGGCGGATAAGAGATGAAAGTAAAAAAAAGTGAAATTCAGCTTTTGATCGCGGTACTTGGGATCCTCCTCGTTGTGGTGACTTATTTCCTGGTATATGCGAAGTTCAATGAGTTGTCGGATTCTATGGAAAGTCAGAATATGTCATTAAGATCCCAGGTGTCTACACTGGAGGTATTGGATCAGCGTAAGGCAGATTATCTGGCGGCCACCGAGAAGATGAAGACATATATTACCGGATTCGAGAGCCGTTTCCCGGCAGATATTTTACCGGAAGACAGCATTATGATGGTGAAGAACATGGAGACAGCGACCAGAACCTATGTCGCTAACATTTCTTTCGGTACGATTGCAGAAGTGGCTTATGATGCACAGGCTTCCGCGGACAATTCCGCCCTGGCGGCTGCAACAGCAGATGCACCGGCGGATACTGCAGCAGCGGAAGCAGATGCCGCAGTGTCCGGCACAGATACGACCACGGTTACTACATCCCCTGTCTCAACAGAAGGAACTGCATATGGGGATACTCATATGTATGAGGTGCCTCTGGGTATCAGCATCGAATGCACCTATGATGATTTCAAGGGGCTGGTTCGATATATTTACAATCAGCAGGAGCGTCAGAGCATTCAGGGCGTGAACATCAGCTATAATGGTGATAGCGGAAAATTGTCCGGCAATATGAACCTGAATACGTATTATCTGCTGGGCACGGATAAGGTATATAGTGAACCTTATATTCCCGATATGCCGATGGGTGTACAGACGATATTTGGAAACATGAACTAATAGATTTATTAATCGGGAGTTGTCGCAATGCTGAAGCATAGGAAGAAAAGACAACTGAATAATGAAGGCTTTTCCCTGGTGGAGCTTCTGATCGCCATTGTGATCCTCTCAATCATTGTAGTGCCCCTGCTGCACAGCTTTGTGACCTCTGCCAGAACGAACGCCAAGTCCCGCAGCACCATGCATGCCACAGCCATTGCTGAAGATGTCATGGAGATGTTCGAGGCACATACCCTGGAGGAAATGTCGGATATTTACACGGGTGCTTCACCGGCGGGATTTACCAATACCGCAGTAAAAGACGACACGACCGGCATCTGGACCTACACGATCCGGGACGATTCCACCACTTCCGGCACTTATGATGTAGTGGTGAAGGTGGATCCCACAGCATACAGTGCGGTGAACAGTGTGGCACGGGTAGATATCAAGAACCTGGCGGGCAATCTGAATGCTGTTTACAGTGAAGCGGCTGATGGCGCCACGGAAGCTTATTCTTATTTCGGCGGAGGACTCTATACAGCAGATATCATTCAGCATACTACACGGAAGACCGAGATCAATATTGACAGCAGTAAGATCAACGTAACGCTGGCAACGGGAGCTACGGTGGAGACAGAAGTCTATCTTGTCACAGCTTCCACAACGTATCATTGTGATCCCACGATCCTTGCAACGGGCAGATCTCCGGACTATCCGCAGACGGGAGCGGATTATGTGATTTTTTCCAACGAAGACAGTGTGCGCAGCCGTGCAGCACAGGTGAATGATGTCAGCGAGCTTGGCAATCAATTGGCGAATATCATTGTCTGTGTACAGCCTCGTGTGGAAAGTGCTCATTACGATGCCGGAAGACCTGCCATTATAGACCGGATAGTGTTCAACAACCCGGACAATGTGGAGACGAATCTGCTGGTAGTGGAGCAGACCGAGAGACAGGACCGAATAGATATGCTGAGGGATGTCTTAGCGACAGATTATGATACCATGCGCAGTAAGTATGGGATATCTTTGGAGCTGCGGGAAGCATGGCCCGGCTGGATGCCAACCTCCGGCACGACACAGACTTCTGCGGGAACCATTCGCACGAATCTGCAGGACGAGAGTGACGGACTTACGGCATATGTATTTGAGAATTCCAGCATGACCGGCGCGGGAGCCGGAACGGGACTTAATTATGAACTGGCGAAGAACATCATGTCAGTGACGAATCTGACACCGGCCAGGGCGCAGGACCGTATTTACGACATGGAAGTGAAGGTCTATGCAGAGGATAAGATAGCAGACGGCAGCCCGATCATTACTATGACAGGAACGGTAACGGAATAACAGGAGAATCCGGAAGGAAGCGTAAGAACCATGAAGATACGTGGCAGAGACTTCAAATTACATAAACAGACAGACGATAAGGGCTCGGCAATGGTCGTTGTGATCATAGCTATGGCCTTTATTGGCATTTTAGCCAGTGTTTTGATGTATATGTCCTTATTGAACTATCAGATGAAGGCGAATAACCAGCAGACAAAGGACAACTTCTATTCGGCAGAGACAGTGCTGGATGAGATCCGTGTCCATATGGAAGAGCAGGTGTCCGCGTCCCTGGGAGATGCCTACACGCAGATTCTGGTGAACTATGATGACACTTCCGTATCCGAGAAGGAGAGTAAGCTCCGCTATGCGTTCTTGAGCAGTATGCAGAAGGCGTATCAGTGCAGCGATACCGCCAGCTTAAATTACTATGATTTAAAGAAATTGTTTGACAGTCTGTCACCGGAGGTACAGAAAAATACAGTATTACAGACCAGTGACGGAGTCAATTCCTATACGATCCGGATGGTGGACGGCGCCGTGCAGATGACGGGCACGAATGGATCCGGAGATGCAGTGAGTGATCTGCCTAAGGGGCAGCTTACCCTGTTCACGGACGGATTATCTTTTCAGAAATTAAAGGTGACTTATACCAATGATAATGATTATGTCTCTGTGATCCAGACGGATATCCGCGTGAAAATGCCGGATATGAGCTTTGCGCAGGCCGTAAGCCTGCCTTCACTGACCGGCATGTCACTGGTGGCACAGAAAAATATTCAGGTGGTAGCGGAGAGCGGCAAATTAAGCGACGCGAAGATCGCCGGAAGCTTCTATGCGGATAAGGTACTGGTGGGTAATGAGGACGATACAAACAGTGTAAACGTGACCCTGACCCTGGCAGAGCCGACAGGTAAGGAAAATGATGATAAGCGTATGGTAGCGGCTACGGAACTGTATCTGGGCAAGGGCGCAACACTCGAATCCGACAGCTATGGAGAACTGTGGGCAGGCAAGATCACCATGCACGGAGCAGCGACATCTACCGGCAGCGCGAAAATGAATTTCAAGGGAAATGATGTCTATGTAGCGGGAGATCTGCGCATAGACGGCGCAAATAATAATTTTACCGCAGGCAGTCTGGTGGATGAGAATTACTCCGGACAGTATATAGGCTTCGGCACCGGGGAGAACGGTGACAGCAGTGCTATCGTAGTCAACGGTACCGGAACGGATATAGATTTGAGCGGCCTGATCAATCTGACTCTGGCAGGCAATACCTATATTGCCACGAAAACAGCTAAGGATAATCTCACCGAGGCGGATGGAAATCTCAATGGCAACGCCTCTGACCGCAAGGATATCCTGATGGGGCAGTCTATTGCAGTCAAAAGTGATCAGCTGGCATATCTGGTACCGGCAGATCTGGTAAAACAGGGTACCAATCCTGTGACCAAGGAGCAGGCAGATACCATGGGGAATACGGCAGTTGATTTTAATGCTGCCAGCAGGATGCTTGGCGGTAACAGCCTTGCTTCCTATGGTATTACGAAGTTTATTACGAACGGTAGCAGCGACAGTCAGGGAGTCCGTACTTTTTATAAGAGATTAAACAGCAAGATCACTATTGTGTATTATTATGTGTCCTTTGACAGCTCTACCCAGGCGGGGAGAGAAGCTGCCAACCGGTATTTTCAGGATTATTATAAGGTAAATAAGAGTACCATGGATGCCTATGCCAGCATCTACACCGATGGCATCAAGATCCGTAACCAGAGTGCCGGTGCCTATATCATGCACCTGGCAGGTAATGTGGTGATGGCCGACAAGGATCAGGCTACAGGCAGTTACAGCAGCAACCTGCAGAATGCTACATTAGGCAGTGATCAGAGCAACATCGGCTACAAGCAGCAGCTGGCAGCGGATGATTCCAAATTCAAGGCACTCTGCAAGAAGCTGATCGATGGATATGAGCAGCTTACACCTTCCGAAAAAGCGGATGCCGCCAATGTATATAGCAATCTGGTAAATACGGACGCGATCACAAGCTTTACCGGTGTGGTCCGTGGCGCGGGACTGGTCGTTGATACAGAGAAGTATTTTGAAAGTACTGCATATCCGGAATGCAAGGCAGTCATCGTATATGGTGATTATACCTATCCCGAAGCGGGACATGCGGATTTCAAGAATGGTATCATCATCGCGACGGGCAATGTGAAGATACAGGATGGTAAGGAATTTAACGGTGTGATCCTGGCAGGCGGCGATATCCTGTTAGGACAGAATGTGAAAGTGACACCGGATAAAGAAGCAGTGCTTCGCGCGCTGACCTATTCCAAGGAGGTTACAGGCTCCGGCGGCGGTCAGAAGGAATATCATGTAGTGGATTTCCTGATCGGCGGCGAAGGTTACCTGCAGAATAACAATAAGACCTACCTGAACAGCGATATTAATTTAGGAGACCTGATCGTATATGAGAACTGGCAGAAACAATAAAAACGGTGGCTTCTCACTGGTGGAGCTCATCATCGTCGTCGCCATCATGGCGATCGTGGTGGGGGTCATCGGATTGTCTGTGGGAACACTCACCGGAAGAAAAACTGCAAAATGTGCGGATGAGATCGTTTCGACCCTGGAGAGAGCAAGAGTGCTGACCCTGGGAAAAGAACAGAACCAGGTGGAGTTTGTGCTGCTGCAAGATAGCAGCACCGGCGAGTACCGGGCACGGGTCTATCAGGGTGGAAACATCGTTTCGGATAGAATCGTGGGGAAGGAGCCCATCACAATACAAGTATATTTTGATGACGATTCCACTCCCTACAATCTGTCACAATTAAAAGGTACATTACCTTATGCGTCCGCAACCGATGGACTGCATCTGGTGTTTAATAGAGCATCGGGAGCTTTTGAAGAGAAGACCTGCGCTGCTGCAGATGTGGTAAAGGACTATTGTAAGAAAATTGTGATCAGCAACGGAACAAGAACGATAACAATCACAACAGTCGGCAGAACCGGCAAAATCCTGAAGAAATAAGGAGGTTGACTATGCGTATCGGAAAAAAAGGATTCACTCTCGTAGAAGTGATAGTGTCCCTGGCAATCATGACCATTGTGGCAGGATCCGTGGGCGCCTTTATCGTCGCAGGCAACAATTCCTACCTGCGGGGGAATAAGGAGCTGACCCTGCAGGAAGAAGCACAGCTTGCAGCGAATCAGATGATCGACCTGATCATTGATGTGGAGAAGGATATTAATTTCACACCGGATCATACCGGCACAGCAGTGGATCTGGACGGCAGTACCGCCAAGGATGCAGCCGGCAATGAGATCACCACAGCCCATGTCAGCGAACTGCGTCTGGTCAATAACGAGAATACCTATATGATCCGCTGGCAGGGAACCGCAGCAGGGGATTATGCAACTGCGAATCAGGTATACCTCTATGAAGTGAAAAATACAACAGATGCGGACGGCAATCTCGTCGTAGGAGATCCCACCACCGCAACCCCGGCACTTATGGCTGAGCATGTCACAAGCTTCAGCGTAGACTTAAGCCAGGTGAAGGACAAGCGGAAAGTTATCCTGAAAATGACCTTCACTTACCAGGACAGAAGCTATGAAATCGCAGAGACCATTAAGCTTAGAAATGACCTGGAGAAGACCGGAACTGCGTACGCATGGATCAGCGCTCTGACTATTGATCCTCCCAGCGCAACATTACGCCAGGGCAAGATACAGCAGTTTACCTATAATCTGAGCGGTGACGCAGAGGCAGTTGCCGAGGGCGTTACCTGGAGTGTGTCCTATGCTTCCGGGGCTAATTGTAAGAGTACAATTAATCAGGATGGTATTTTAAAAGTAGATGATGAGGAAACTATCGGCACGAATGTGCTGGTGGTAAAATGTACTGCAAAAGCAGATACGAGTATGGTGGCATATGCATATGTGACAGTAGAAGAGAGATTGATAGACTCCATTTCCATAACTCCTAAAGATGTGGAAGTAGTCCGCGGCAAGTCACAGGCTTTTGAGTGTACTCTGAACGGTAAAGATTCTGCCGTGGAACAGGGGGTAAAATGGGAAGTGACTTATGCGGATGGCAGTACAACTACATTTTCTACCATGCCGGATGTTAGTGATCTGATTAATACATTGAATATTAGTAAGTCGGAAAGCATCGGTATAAATGTATTGAAAGTTACCTGTAGGGCAAATGCGGACACAACGATGTCGGATTCTGCGTATGTTACAGTGACGGTGGTACCAGGACAATTCCAGGCGGAACTGATCCGAAACGTAATGAAGCCTTATTCTTACACGGAGACCGGCATTAAAAAAATGGGATGGAGTGTAGAGCTGGAGTGCTTGACTGCATGGGCGGATTATGATGTGTATCCTCAGATTGTGAACTGGGAAGTATTGGAGGATGGAGTCCCAAATCCGAAGGGCTATAGCTTTGAAGATACGACTCCTGCTTCCAGATATAAACAGCTGTTAAAGTGCAGCAACAATATTAATAAGACAATCACAGTACGTGCAACTGTAAAATTATCAGCTACCATTACAGTGCATCCTGAAGTAACAGTGGACATTCCAAATCTGCTGACCATTGACAGTTCAGACGAGCCATACATCGACGGTAATCAGTTTGTCCTGTCACGTAACAGTATGGTGACTTGTACGTTGAAAAATTATTCCGGAGATATGAGTAAAGTTACCTGGAAGATTACCAATGATATTGAGGAAGGTCTGGCACAGAGTAATCCTGTGAAGGATAATTTCGGTGGCGAAGTTGGACTGAGTAGGAGAGTAGGTTTTAGTAGAAACATTACAAGTGATGGACTGGGCGATTATGAAAACGGCCTAGTCATTGATAAAGCAGTGACCGGATTCGCAGATTCAGAAGTAGATTATGCAGCTACACGAAGCGTATTTCCCACGGCTAAAGGTGAAACAGTCGGAGTGTATGCAAAGTGGTATATTAACTGGAAAGAGGAACATGTTCTCACGCTTGCAGCTTTTGACGACAACGATAATGAAATTGCATCCACATATCTGCTGATTCCCAGATGTACTTTTTATTTCTCGGAAGGTAATCGTTATTATAATCTGAATAAGAACGATTATAAGCACGATGGATGGCAGAATGGTGTATACGATAAGAAGGTGTATGTTGATCTATATGGATTTGAAACAGGTCAGGGAGCCTTTAAGACTGGTGATAAAGGACTGAAGGTTATAGGCAGCCTTGTAGCTGGAGGAACGGAGACACTAAAATCCGGAACATATATTGATCCGAATATTCACTGCGATACCAGAGTAAATGATAAAAATGAAACGGTATTTACTTATATGATTCATCTCTATATTGATAGAGAGGAAAAGAATGATACTTTATTTGTGACCTTCAGCGATAGTCGTGTCAAGGGAGACAGCGGTGAGGAAGGTGGACATGTATCGTATCATAAACCGGAAAGAGCATTAACAATCTTTTGGAGATAACATGAAGAAGAACTTGAAGCACAACACAAAAAAGTACATAGCAGGAATCCTTACCATAGCTTTGGCAGCCGGAGTCTGCCAGAGCTATGGCTCTATGGAAGTAAGTGCAAAGGAGATGACACTGCCCGGCATTGAGAAGCTGGTACAGGATACAGTAGCATCTTCGGACGGCACCTTTCACATTTTAGAGATCGTACCTTTTAAAAAGGACGCTTCCATCGGATATCTGATCGGTGGCGAGGAACCGGTATCTGATGGACGTAAGCTTTCGGAGCTTCCGGCAGCATCAGAGAGACAAACCGCCATGGCTGCGATCAACAATAACAGACTGGGGGATCTCGCAGGAAGCAATGGTCCGGTAAGCTTTGCCACTTATAGTGAGGGCGGAAGCCGAACCGAAGAGATCCGAGGCTCTTTTGTGAAAAATGCGGAGAATAAAGGTCAGTATACCTATACACAGACAGAACCGGAGTATAGGTTGTTTGTAGCGGGAGACAGCAATGAACGTTATGACCGGCATAGTACGATCGAGGCTTCCGGAGCTTCTAACGAGAACAAAAAGAGTGTATCTCCTGTATTTTCTAAAGTGTCCGATGCTGCCGGAGGAAATCTGGAAATGACCATCGGTGATACAGGGGAGACGGCTCTTGCAGCGACGAAATATGCACTGACTCCGTACGTTGAAAATTCCAATGGCAGTATGAACGATATTAATACCGCTGCTTTTAATGCAGATGATTATGTCAATTGGGAAGTGTATACCAAGACTGCTGATGATGTATACACTTACCTTGGTAAGGTGGTATACGGCAGCAATCTGCCTGCGGGATATGCTATCCAGAGCACTGCCACAACTTCCGAAGATACTTCCGGAGCGTCAGAAAATCAGGGAGAGTCGACAACAGCGGAGAACTCGGGACTGGTAACGGCAGCCTCTGCATCCGGGAATGACGCGGCAGCGGGATCCGGTAATGAGATGCAGACCTTCAGCGTACAAAGCACATCCGGAAATGATATTGAGACTTCCGAACAAAGGATAATGACAGCTTCTGATCCTTCATCCGAACAGAACAAGAATCTCTATATTTTGAATATGGCCAACACCACACCTTATCTATGGGCAACCTGGAGAGAAAATCCGGATGGAACAGGAGGAAGTTATACACTGAATACTCCTGCGGATAGCTATTTTGTGCAGTTCAAGGAAAACACCTCCGGTGAGTATTATGTGTCTAAAGTGTTATTATCCAGCGGTAATGGGGACTACAAACTGAGCGATTCTTATCAGAGAAATGATAACGGTAAATATGTGCTGGAAAGCAGTGGTACTATGCAGGTTTCTCTTCGAGGAGAACCAGGCTTCGACGCATCAAACAGCTATGACTTTATCGGTGATAATGCGAAAGATGCGTTGGATACTGTAGCATATGGCGGTGGTTTCTACAATAAAGAATGGTTCAAGAAGCAGGTCCTGAATCTGTCCGGCACCAGCCGGTATGAGAGCGGCAGCCCTTCCGGCACTGGCGAAGAGATTGATCAACTGAAGATTGAAGTGACAACTTTGACAGTGGAGGAACTGGCGAAACTGGTGAATCCGGGGGAACAGGCTTATTATGGCGTAGATCTGGACAATGTGGATCTGATCTATCTCTCCGGCAGGGGAAGTTATGCAGCGGAATCTGTGAATATGACTTCTGCAGCAACCGCTCTGACGAAGATGATATTCGGCATTAAGGATACTAACGGTGAGCGGAATGATGCAGACAGAGTACCGGTGGTCATGGATTACGGATTTTACAGCCAAAATAAAACGCTGGCTGAGGAGCCGAATAATAATCAGAATAATAAGATACTGACACAGATGGCACTGACGATCTTAAAAGTTTCCGATGATAATATTGCCAAAGAAGTTGCTTCAAAGGGAGATGCTTATTGGAACGGTCAGACGGCAGCTTCGCTTAGTTTGGGCGATTCCGTGAAAGAGGCTTTATATGACAATGTTTATCTGAATGATGACAGTGTGACGCCATATGTTGCCTCTGACTTCCTGACTGACTGTAAAGGGACTGCGGCGAAAGTAGCAACCTTCGGAGCAGTATTAAAAGAGATTCAGTATGAGAATTTCCTGGCAAAGAAAAACAACAGCAATGCAGCTCAGATGGATGAAGAGATTAGTAAGGCTTCTATTACCAGATATATATTGAACTGGTACATGCACAGAGTCACGGTGAAATCCTCTATCCGTGTACTGGATCTGGAACCCTGCTGTGATTTTAGCGATACGTTAAAAAGTAAGTTGCAGACTGATGTGGTCAATATGATGGGGATGACCGGAATTTATGATGCATCTGCGATCAATATTACACAAATGTCATCTGCGGAATTTATAGGTAAGATCGAGGACTTGAATGAAAAGTACGACATGATCTATCTCGGAGCCCGGGTCAGCAAGATGAACACAGAAAATGGTGTGACTGTGTATAATGATCCACAGATGAAAGGGTTGATTTATTCTCATGTAGGAGACTACTATGACTACGCTACCGAAACGAATACGGAGAATGTTACGCTGGCTAGGGAGACGTATAATGCAAGGCACAGACTGCAGGATTCTTCGCTGGATCACAATAAGACTGACGATGATGATTCAACGAATAAGAGTGCAGATGTCTATCGTGGTCCCGGCAATGATATGAACTCTACCCGATATGAGGAATTCTGTCAGTTCATTAAGGCGGGATATCCGGTGGTCATTGCGGATGCGTTTATTAAAGTGGATAACAATAATATACCTGTGGCATCAACAGCAACGCTGGACAAAAATTCTTATTTTTATAAGCTGGTTGATTTTGCTCTGCAAAAAGATGCAAATGGTCAGTATTTATATTGGCAGAAAAATATTTTTACAGAGAGTCAGCTGAAAGATACTACAGCAGATACTAAATTAGGAACTACATTATCTGCACGTAGATCCGTATTTTGTAATTATCTGAATCTTTCAAAGCTTTCCGTTAACTGGGTAACTACTTACGGAGCGGCATATCCGCAGGAGCTGAAATATAATTCTAATCAGAACGGTGCCAGCAACGGTGGCTCTCTGGAGAAGATAGACGGAAAATATCAGCTGCAATATATTTTTAATCTGCAGAATGATGCTGCAATTTCACAGACAGGTACTACATATGATTGTAAACTGTTCGTAGATAAAAATGCTGATGGTCGTTTCTCCGGCTCTGATTATGTAGAGGGTAAGACATATACGTCATCGGAAGAAGTCAGCGGTCTTACTGTGTATATAAGAAAGGGAGATGAGTGGAATAAGGTTGATCCGATTGCAACGGCAAACGGAAACAGATATGAATTGCGTACCGGGGAGACCTATCGTGTTATCCGGGCTCTGCCGGAGGAATATGTAGGGGTTATCCCATGGAAACTGGTATTTTATGATAATGCGGACAGACTGGTGAGAACTGCCAAGTCAGGCTATACCTCTGTGCCGCAGCAAAATGGTAAAAAGACAATCCGTGTATTGCAATTGTTGTCTGATGATAACCGTAATAACTGGAATCTTCATGATGAACAGAATAATAGTAATTCTACTTTTTCCAAGTGCATTAATGGATTAACTGACTGGAATGTAGTAGGATTGGATCAAGTCGGTGCAGATGGAAAGGTAACTCCGTCCAAAAGCATTGACAGTATGACTGTAACCTATCTTGTAAATGAAAAGCTGAAAATTGGCGGGACTTCGGATACTGATATACAGAAGATATACCAGGAGTCCTACAATCTGTTCCAGCAATATGATATGTTGATACTCGGCTTCGGTGACGCCTACCGGTTTGGGTATACCTATGGTGCAAGTGATATTTACTATAATAGGTTGGATAATGTTAAGAGGAATCTGGCTGTTGGCTGGGCTGTCAGAGACTACATAGAATCCGGCAAGAGTATTTTGTTTACCCATGATACTACTTCATATGTCAATAATATCCAAAGTGCGATTATGTGGAATGACGAAGGATATGCGGAAAAAAACAATACGAACTACTGGTATTGGGGATATGAATTTAATAAGACTATTCGTGCATCCGTAGGCCTGGATCGCTATGGAGCATTGAAAGAGTATTATCAGCAGAGAGCAGCAAGCACCACGGGAGAGGAACAGAAGAGGGATCAGGAATATCTTAACACGTTAAAATCCTATACTTTTGACGAGATCAAGGAACCGAATTCGGATAATGAGCTCTGGCAAAAGGAAGGTCTGACTAAATATACGGTAGTCCGTTTCCTGAGAAGCTATCTGGAAGATCTGCGGACAACAAACAGTTCGGAAGTATGGTTCCCTGTTAAGAATTCATTGCTGAAACAGGCTGGATATGACAATGGAAACGGTCCTGATTGGAACCACCCCAGTAATTTGCTGATGGGTGATTACGCAGGCAGTTCGCTGATCGCAACACAGGTCAATGAAGGGCAGATTACGCAGTATCCTTATCAGATATCTGCAAATGAACAGTTAGAGATCAGTAATACGCATTACCAGTGGTTACAGCCGAATATGGAGCTGGACCGTAACGGAGACGGTAAAAATGACATTGTGGTGTGGTACTGTATTTCCGGTGTGGCTGAAGGTAATTATCAAAAAACTAATATTTATAATATTACACCCAATGATGTGGTAAATAATTATTATATCTATACCATGGGAAATGTGACATATTCCGGAGCGGGACATTCCAAACCCAGCAAGGAATCGGAGATCAAACTGTTTGTTAATACGATGATTGCAGCGTATAATGCCGGTGTTACTGCACCTTCCGTAAGCTTTAAGGATAAAAGCGGCAGCAAGATCCAATCCGTGTATATGCTGTATGACCCGGTCAACCATATTGTATTGGATGATAAGAATAACGGAACCATCAGTGTCAACTTCCAGGCAGATGACTACAATATTCTGGCAGGTGGACAGCAGTTATGCGTTGAATTTTACAAATCCTGTGCAGATGATACGTCCGGAGCCATCAGTGTGGACGGAATTACAGGAAAGGTATTGCGGTTAAAGACGGATGGAGAGGATGGCCTCAAGATCACGGATAGCAATGGAAATGTAATTTTACCGATAGAACGCAATGGAGTTATGAATTGTTACCCGATTACAAATGGTGCGACCTATACCTTGAAATATTCTTCGGATGAGATGGGACTGTTTCGTACCGACACTTCCGGGACGATTTTGAACGAAGGAGCGCAGGCATCTACTATCTACGCAAGAGTCTATACCGTGTATGATAGTGGATCAAAAGTAACTCCTTGCGGAATAGCTGAGTTATCCATCAGCGCCCAGGAGCTGTTCGAACTGGATTAACTTTTTCAAAAGTAATATTGCACAAAAAGCAGAGTTGTGAGAAATAGCCAATTTCCACAGCTCTGTTTTTGTGTAGTTTTTTCAGCACTTGTTTTGCCGGATTCCCTTGCAGAATGGATACCTCTGTGATATAGTAAGTTCATCTATAGAAAGTCTGTATAGATAAGATTTCGAAGATACCATATATTAGGATATCATCATATATGGGCATCATTTTATCGCACCCTGTGTGCAGTTCGAGGCATATCGCCGTGAAATTCACTTTTTACAATGTAAGAGGAATGAGCAGGAAAGGAGTATTTATTGGAACTGAACGATATTGTAACGAAGAATTTTGAAAGTTATGCAGATGTAGCGGCGGATATAGTGAATGCATTACTGCATGAGGGAGCTGTGGTGGTGACCGGTGAGGAGATGCTTACAGCTGCAACGGAGAGCCTATATGCAGACAGCACGAATACATTGCACAATCAACTGGAAGATGTCGCGAAATACCATGTGACAGGCGGAATGCCAAGAGCCTTGTATCTGTTTGCTAATCAAATGAAAGTGGATAAAGGCATGATACTGCGCAAAGCGGGATACATTGGCGGAGAATACCGCAGGCAGTACGAAAAGCAGAATCACGGATTATATCCGGTGATAGAACTGGTGCTATATTGGGGCAGGACCAGATGGAAGGCGAGTAACAATTTGCGACAGTTAATAGACGGTGGCAAAGGCCAGATTGCAGAGACTACATGGAAATATGTAGATGATATGCAGCTTCACGTGTGGGAAATGCGGTATCTCCCGAAGGAGATCCGCGAACGCTTTCATAGCGATATGCGCATTGTATTGGATTATCTTGCAGAAGGAAACGCATATCGTTCAGACCGAAAAGTAATTCATAAAGAAGCTACTATCAAAATGCTACGGGTATTGTCCGGGGATAAAACGTGGATGATACCGAAGAAATCTTAAAAGGATTAGATATTGCAGAGGAGGATGAAATCAGCATGTGCGAATTGTTTGACCAGTATACGAGGCGGGGAAGAGAAGAAGGAATGAGAGGGATAATTATAACATGTAAGGAATTTAATATAAATTATGATGATACTATGCTGAAACTTAGAAAAAACTTGAATATTTCAAAGAGTGAAGCAATAGAAGGCATGAAAAAATTCTGGTGAATTGATAACTAGCAGAAAGGTGTACTGAATATGTGCGAATTGTTTGATCAATATTGGAGAAAAGGTTACATTCAAGGATACATTCAAGGATATACCATTACAGGAAAATGTTATAATGTAGCATATGAAAATATTTTGCAGAATTTATGCAAGGAATTGAATATATCAAAAGAAGAAGTAGAAGAACAGATGAAGCTTTATTGGTAAAAAGATATTGACTTTTATTTCTTACTATGCTAAAAATATACTATACCTACTGGAACAGTAGGAATATAAAAACATAGTATTATACATAGGCATAGGAGGAGAAAAAGATGGCATTTGCAGCAGAGACCATTTGTGTCCAGGGAAGTAATGAGAGAAGGGATCCGTTTGGAGCCATCAGCATGCCCATCTATCAGAATGCGGCGTATGCTCATCCGGGACTGGGGCAGAGCACAGGATATGATTATTCCCGTTGCGGTAATCCTACCAGAGATGAAGTGCAGAAGACGGTTGCTTTATTAGAGCAGGGAACGGAAGCTCTTGCGTTTTCTACCGGTATGGCAGCAATCACCGCACTGATGGAGATTTTTTCTCCCGGGGATCATCTGATTGCTACGGATGATCTGTATGGCGGTACGTTGAGACTGTGGAACACGATCAGTCATAAGAACGGAATATCGGTAGATTGTGTGGATACTTCAAATGTGGAGACCGTGAAGGCAGCGATCCGTCCGGAGACAAAGGCGATTTATTTAGAGACTCCGTCCAACCCTATGATGAAGGTCGCAGATATTCAGGCAATCGCAGAACTGGCACACGAGCATGGCTGTCTTCTGATCGTTGACAATACTTTTTTATCCCCGTATTTTCAGAAGCCGCTTACCTTAGGAGCAGATATTGTAGTGCACAGCGGTACGAAATATCTGGAAGGCCATAACGATACTTTATCCGGATTCCTGGTAGTAAAGGATGATGCCCTGTACCAGCAGCTGAACAATATTTATAAGACGACAGGTGCCTGTCTCTCTCCGTTTGACAGTTGGTTGTTGCTCAGAGGTATCAAGACACTGGCAGTCCGTATGGAGCAGCATCAGAAAAATGCCCTGACGATTGCACACTGGCTGGAACAGAGACCGGAAGTGGAGAAGGTATATTATATCGGTCTGGATTCGAGACCGGATAAGGCTCTGATCGACAGACAGTGCAGCGGATACGGCGGAATGATCTCATACCGGTTGAATTCCCCGGAGAAAGCTGTTAAAATCTTGGAGAGTGTTAAGCTGATCCGCTTTGCGGAGAGTCTGGGCGGCGTGGAAAGCCTTCTGACCTATCCGATGAAGCAGACACATGCAGATGTACCGGTTGAGGTACGTGAAGCTTTGGGAGTGGATGAGAAGCTTCTGAGAATGTCAGTGGGCATTGAAAATATTGATGATCTGCTGGCAGATTTAGAGCAGGCCTTTGCTTAGTGTGGGTGTAACCTGGTATACATAGTAGTTCAGCCAGCTCTGTGGAGAGCTTCACAGAGGGCCGGCAACGATGCGACGTGTCAGGGCGTGCAGAAGGTCTGGAAGAATCTATAAAGCCGACTAAAGCCTCTTAAGGTGGCTTCGGGCTTGACAGTGGTTCTGTTATGGTTTCTTGCTATGAGAATATTCAGTTATTGAAGGATAGAGGATTAAGTATGACTACATACAATTTTGATAAGATTACGAACCGGAAGGGAACGAATTGTCTGAAATATGATTTTGCGGTGGAGAGAGGAAAACCGGCGGATGTGCTGCCCCTGTGGGTAGCGGATATGGATTTCCCGGTATCTGAAGAGATCTCGAAAAGTCTTCATGCTGCGGTAGAACATGGAATCTACGGCTATACCCAGCCCAAGGATGCTTATTACAATGCTGTGATGAACTGGATGGAGAGGAATCATAATTGGAAGACGGAGCGGGAATGGATCGTGAAGACTCCGGGTGTGGTATTTGCTCTCGGCGCAGCGGTTAAGGCATTTACTGATCCGGGAGATGCTATACTGATTCAGAATCCGGTGTATTATCCGTTTACCAATATTATCCGTGATAATGACCGGAGAGTAATAGACAATACATTGATCTATGAGAAAACGACCGCACAGAGCGGAGAGAATGGATACCGGATTGATTTTGAAGATTTTGAGCGGAAGCTTGAGCAGGAACATATAAAACTGTTTATTCTGTGCAATCCTCACAACCCGGTGGGCAGAGTGTGGACGGTAGAGGAACTGCAGCAGCTGGGAGAGATCTGTCTGCGCCATCAAGTGATTGTGGTCAGTGATGAGATTCACAACGATTTTGTCTATCCCGGTTACGAACATACAGTGTTCGCCAACGTAGATCCCCGTTTTGCGGAGTTTACTTTGACTTGTACGGCACCCAGCAAGACATTTAACCTGGCTGGCTTACAGATCTCCAATATTTTTATCCCAAATGAAAATCTGCGTAAGGCATTCAAAGCAGAAATTGACAAAACCGGCTATGATGAGCCCAATGCCTTAGGTGTGGTGGCATGTGAGGCAGCTTACCGTGCGGGAGAAGACTGGCTGGATCAGTTAAGAGCTTATTTGCTTAAGAATCTGAATTTCTTACGGGATTTTTTGCAGGAGAAGATTCCACAGATTCATCTGGTGGAGCCGGAAGGCACTTATCTCGTATGGCTGGATTGCAGTGAACTGGGAATCACCGGTAAGGAGCTGGATCAGTTCATTGTGGACAAGGCAGGACTTTGGCTGGATGGAGGATCCATGTTCGGACCCAGCGGAGCCGCTTTTCAGCGCGTGAACATCGCCTGCCCCCAAGCTACGCTGGAACTTGCCTTGAATAAGTTAAAAGCAGCGGTAGATAATTTGAAATGAGGATTCGAGCGATTTCGCGAGACCGTTCCGGAGCATGATATCTGCTGACAGACTCGTAAGACCATTCCGAAGAATGATATATATTGACAGATGAATATTCTTGCGTCAAGAAACCGTGATTCCGTTGTGGTGGAAACCTGCATTTTGGACACGGAAACCACCTTTGCTTGATTATCTTTTACAAGAATAGCACCAGTGTCAAGTCCAGAACCGCTTTGCAGAGCGTTAACCGGATTACCTTGGTGAGATTTCTTGTATCCTATATACTTGCTAATCGGTTTCTTGAGCACTAGACATCAGGAACATCCAAGCCGGAATATTCAGATAGATTCGCGAGACTATTCCGGAGAATGATATTTGCTGACAGATTCACGAGACCGTTCCGGAGAGTAAATATATTGATAGAGTCGCGAGACCGTTCCGGAGAGTAAATATATCGACAGATTCGCGAGACCGTTCCGGAACAGGATAATATTGCCGGATATATGGTATATTTTTACATTCTTGTCCATATACTGTAACATATCAGGCCATTCATGATAGATTATGATAGTTCCTACGGAACCTGTGATCCCTGATGAATGGTCATGCTTTATCGGATCACGCGGCAGGAATCTTGATCCGTAGATCCATAGGATTGCCATCAGGAAAGGAGCACACAGTATATGCCAAGAGGACAGAGAAAATCCCTGGAGGAAAAGATCCAGGCGAAGCAGGAGTTGATCAATGCGTTAAACATTCGCATAGAATCAGAACAGCGTGAGTTAGAGGAAATGTTTGAACAGAAGAGGCGCAAGGAACTGGAAGCGGTGAGTGACATCATCGAAGATGCCGGTCTGGCACCGGAGGAAGTCACGGAAGTCTTACAACAGTATATTGAGAGCCGCAGAGCAAACGCATCATAATAGCATATTGTGGTTTCATCAGAAGGACCGGACGAACCGGTCCTTTTTTCTGTATAGAAAATGTGTTCCCATACGTAAAAACGTCCCGTATGGACTACGTTGCGAGTGATCATGCTGCGAGTGACCACACCGCGGAGCCCATCTCACTATGGAGCAACACCTTGTGAGGCTTTTTGAATATTCTTGATTACCTTTAGTCAATGCCAGGAGAATTTTCATGTAGGGAATTATGGATTTAGAGGAAATATTGTGTAATGATCTGCTGCACCTGATCTGTGGAAATGGGGCATTTGCTTGTCTCATAAGTGGTGATCAGTTGCATGGATGGGAAGATTCCGTTATAACAGTAGGTTTTCAGCTTATTACAAGCAGTATCACAATAAGGCGCATTATCCATCATACCGAAATGCTCCCAGTAGAAGATTTTATTCGTAACCGGATGCATAATCGTAAAATCCGGATAAGCCGTGAATTCTTTTAACGGCAGCGCCGCTTCATATCGATAGGGAATATGGTTGGTATAGAGCAGATTCGCAATGATGACTTCTGATTTTGAACGGACTTTATGCCCGGCCAGCGTAGTATGGATCAAATGCTCCGGATGAGAAGAATTGGTTTCATAGCTCTCCGCGCACCATTTCTGCGCAGACACAGGAAGCTTGTCCTTCGCAAAATAGCTTTGCAGTAATGGGTAATAAGGGGAGGAGTCGGCCAACAAGTCAATAGCCTTTTCTCTTGGAAGTGTGGAGGGAAATTTCTTTTGATATGTTTCAATAAATGCTATTTCTTCTGAAATTTCATGCAGCATAAGCTCGTAGTATTTCTTTAATGCAAGAGCTTGCGCCAGTTCCTTTTGAGATTTCTGAAGATACTTTCTAGTACCGTCCTTCAGATAGAACCAGTCGATATAGGTCCCTTTGTTACGACTATATGATATACTCCCATCGGGTAGTTTATTTACTTCATTAAGAAGAAACTTCTTCTTTTTCAACAGATGTTCTTTTCGATGTATTAATTCTGCGTGATTAATTGTAGTACCTCCTTTAAATGTTAAATGCATGGAATTCTGGAAGAATTATCCAACTGAATAGAAAGATTTACAGATGCGCTTAGTATAACTTGCTTTGAGAAAATAGTCAAGAAAATAAATTCCTGAAAAAAGCTATCAAAAGGCTGTAAATGGTGGAAAAAGGATCTGATTTATGATTGAAAAAAGGAGGTTTCCTGAAAAAATGTCAAAAACAAATAGAATGGTGGAAAAAAAGCTGTTTAAGGCACAAAATTCCACCAAAAGTCGCTATAACAGACAAATTGGAGGAAATCAGAAAAAGGGACGAATAGGATGAAATTGGAGGCGCAGGGGAGACGGTAGCGAACAGGAACGAAGGTGATGGGAATGACAACTAAGAAGCCTTAAGCTATGGTCAGAAAAGGAGTAAATCCGGAACTTATAGGCTGATAGAACAAAAAGAAATATAAAAAACACCCGCAGCAGGGATCCTGCGAATCCCCTGCCGCGGGTGTAGCTTGCCTTATGACGGTGCTATCGACTGGGTAGGCTACTTTCTGCATGTACCTCGTAAGTGCCACATCCGGTACCGTGCCGCCAATATCGCACAGTCGCTATTCGTTATCACACATCCGGTACCGTGCCGCCAATACCGCCACATATCAAAAATAGTTTCTTTATTCCACACCCTCGCCCTTTTTCAGATTCTTCTGGGCGGTGGAGAGCATGAGCTTGATGCGGTTGAGCTGGTTGACTTCGCTGGCGCCGGGATCGTAGTCGATGGCCACGATGTTGGAGGAAGGATATGCCTTCCGCAGGGCTTTGATAACGCCCTTGCCTACGACGTGGTTCGGCAGGCAACCGAAGGGCTGGGTACATACGATGTTCGGTACGCCTTCCTTGATTAGTTCCACCATCTCACCGGTTAAGAACCACCCTTCACCGGTCTGGTTGCCGATGGATACGATGGGCTCCGCATAGGAGACGATCTTGTAGATGCTGGTGGGTGCATCGAAATGCTTACTTTCTTCAAATGCCTTCACGGCAGAGCCACGCAGGATATGCTCGATCGCCCAGATGCCCAGTGCAGAGATCTTCGCGGCCTTTTTGCTGGTGCCTAAGTGCTCTGCCTTGTAGATCTGGTTGTAGAAGCAGTATAGCATGAAGTCGATCAGGTCGGGAACTACAGCTTCCGCACCCTCGCTCTCTAACAGCTCCACCAGGTGATTGTTGCCGGCAGGAGAGAACTTCACCAGGATCTCGCCGACTACGCCGACGCGGGGCTTCTTGATATCCAGTACCGGAATCGCATCGAAATCACGGATGATCTCGGTACACATTCTGCGGAACTTGCCTATGCTGATATGCTTCGCAGATACGAAATCCTGTACCTTCTTAAGCCATTCTCTGTGCAGGGCATCCACGGAACCGGGAGTTGCTTCATAAGGACGCATCCGGTAGACACAACGCATGAAGATATCACCGAACTCAGCACCTACTGCTGCACGTAGCATAAGATCTGCATTCAGATGGAAGCCGGGATTGCTCTCGATACCCGCCAGGTTCAGGGAGATGACAGGGATCTGCTCCATGTCTGCCTTCTTCAGGGCACGGCGGATGAAGCCGATATAG
>ENA-ORPH01001474-ORPH01001474.1-human-gut-metagenome-genome-assembly--contig:-NODE-1474-length-22523-cov-3.679322_pt1 | contig 22523 bp, 19 predicted proteins | sample MGYA00242142_ERZ509074 | MGnify/ENA primary metagenome ERZ509074 (study PRJEB26280, sample SAMEA2338724) | human gut metagenome | biome: human gut; feature: human-associated habitat; material: faeces...
AATACTGGTATCAACTTCGTCGGCGGTCTCGCACCCTCCGGGTGTTTCTGCTCCTTGATCCGTTAAATCGGAACGCTCAAGAAAATCAACTTGGAAGGTTTCCTCGATCTTCTCAAAAGATGTCATCCTATACTTGCTTATAAAGCCATCCTCTCCACGCAGCCTGTAAAGCGCAAGGATACGTTTTTCGATAGTCTTGACCGTCTTGTTGCCAATGTTAAAGTCGTCAATGAATGACTGAAATCTTTCACATAGGGCAAAAGAACGATCGCCCAAAAACAGATATTCCATGCAGCAAGTCAACATCATTTTGCGGGCCGACTCATCGAAGCGACTTAACGCGCTGTCCAAATCGTCAACATTCTGATATTCCTCGCCCAAGTATTCAAGTACCGCGTTGGCATACCTCTGCTGCGATTCGGAAATGGTATCATCGTCAAGTTCCTGATTGATGTGGTAGAAACAAGCGGTCAGCACTTTGCCTGCGGATTTGGGCAAAGCCTTGATATCCATATCCGCCTTGATGCCTAATGTTATATTCTCTAACTGATTGATTTTCGAGAGAAGATACAGATCCTGTCCCTGCATTTTTTTAATATCGGCCATGGAGTTTACAACCATATCCGATATTTTTTCATCATTGGAAGACAGCCTGAGAAGGATTTCAAGCAGGATCTGCTGGGCTTGTGCGACGCTGCCGATTTGCGCTGCAAGGCGCTCCTTTCCCTTCTGAGAAAACGTGACCATGTCAAAAAGGCGCGTAAACCATTTTTCCTTTTTAATTTCCTCAAATTGATCCTGTGATGCTGAGGAAAGTGTTGTAATCGCTTCTTGGATCGAATCAAAATCGTCCTTGGAAAATTCGTTTTCCCGGTTTTTCAGATAAAGCTCTTCACTCATAGCAGGAATTACTCTCCTTTCATTTGTTCGAATAAATCAAAATTTCTATCAATGCTCTGCTGCAAACTTTGGGCTTGCTTCAAGTTTTCCCTTGCATGATCATCATGCCGCTTGATCTTTGCGTAATACTCTGCAAGATTCATAGTCATACCATAAACATAGCCCGAGGAATTCAGTATAGCAGCGTAAGAGCCCTTTCCGAACACCTCATCCAAAAGATTTGTACAAGTCTTGCTTACATACAAGCCTATTGCCGCTCCTGCTATAAAGCCGATCGCACCACCCGGCAAGAATATCGTAACCGCTCCCATTGCCGCACCGACCAGCAAGCCGCCGGCAGTATCTTCGGTTATATTTTTCCATGCCGTCTCCCGGTCTATTTCCCCCATTTTATATCGCGCGTAGGATGATATCGCGGAAACCGTCAAGGCGACCGCCGCTCCCACTACAGCTCCTTGCAGCATTTTGGAGCCTACTTGCTGGATCGTCGGTGATGTGACTGCCTCGCCATCCAGAATTTTCCTCTCGAGACGCTTGTTTGAGCTTTGAATTTGTTCGGTAGTGTTTTTTTCAACAACAGGATTCTTCAGCCCCGCTTCTCGTGCAGCCTCCTTTGTCCCTACCGGTCCGTAAATTATAACGTCCTCTGAAGCGGTCCCTTTGCGAATAGCCTCCTGCACATCCTTGATCCCCGTGCTGTTGGATGTCATCGGATTGATCGATGCTTTTATTGTCGTGCTGCTGATTTCCTTCCCTGTAAAGCGATTGATGGTGATCCCATCAATGCCGGGCGCATTGTTGTTTAACAGTTCGCTTTTTTGCATCACGGATGCCAATTCGCCATGCTTTTGGCGTACCCAGTCCACTTCCTGGCTATATCCCGTGAGCTTTGCTTCAAATGACGTTAAGGCCCGCGGCTTATTCTCAGAGATTTTAAGGACGTTTTCAAAGTATGACTTGGCGCCTGACGGGGAGGCGAAGTGCCCCGATCTTGAAAAAGGCTCATCATTTAACCGCCGAAAGACTTGAATATCTCTTGTGAACTGCTGCGTCCCTTCATAAGACAGATTCGTGCCGGCGATGTTGTTTATATTTTTGGCTACTGCATCCAATGCCTGACTCGAAACAAGAAAATTTTCTCCTGCAACTGTTGTAAAATTCGCAGCCTCAGCGATCCATTCGGGATGCTGCGACAGTTGTCTCTTTATTTGGGGGCACATTTCCTCTGACAGATGGATCCTCTTGCATTTCTCACAATACCAGTTCATATCTGCTCCTCCAATCGAGCTTTTGCAAAGCACGCAATGTCTTCATCCTCATCATTGGCCAACAGGCGCAAGGTTTTAAGCCCAATGTTGGGATTTCTGACTGCTGCATATCTGACACGGCGGTCTGCATCATGTGCGGCTATATCAATGATCGGCTCTGTTGCAAGGGGAGATTCAGCGGCCGCAACCGCTATTTCCACATCGTTATCCGTAACATATTCAAGAAGATCGACCTCATCGGCTTTCCCGGATCTTATATACTCAAGAATGTCCATTACATCACCTTTTTTCTTAGAATTTACGATAAATTTGGTTCTGCTATTTACATTTACTCGATGGGAAAAATCGTTTTTACATTTTCTCCCTGGCTTTTCAGCCACATATCGATGCCCTTGCCGAACACCTCAGCCTTGACGATCCAGCCGTCCTCAGTCTGCTCCACGACCTCCGCCGTGGGGAGCCGATCGAGCACCGCCTCGATGGACGGTCCTGTGTACTTGAAGCGGATGCACTCCAACCTGCCGCCGTACATGAACTGCATCCGCTTGCGGAACTCACCCTCCTGAAAGCGGTCCTTATAGGGAACGCTGAAGTGTTCGTCCAGCACGCGCAAAGACTTGATGCGGTCGATACGGTATATGGTAGGGAACAGGTCATCCGGGTTTTCGAAGTGATCCTTGTTCTCCAGAAATGCGGTGAGGTAGAAGTAATACTCCGAGAACATGATGCCCACGGGTTTGACCTTGCGTGTGACCAGATGCGGCTCCTTCAGCCGCTCATATTCAATTTCTACCATCTTGTGATTCTGGATCGCCTGTCCCAGATCCCACATCCCGGTCAGTACAGGCTGCCCGTGGTGCGGTTCAATGTAGTGATGCTTCTCGTTGGCGAGAAGCTCCCGCACCGCTTTGCGATTTTGTGCCGGCACACAGCAGTCAACCAATTTATCCAGAATTGGGAACATTTCATCCCGCCGCATGGAACGGCTCTCCAGAAGAATTTTGCAGACCGCGAGGATCTCGCTGTTTTCCAGCGTCCTTAAAGCCGGAGCTTCCATACGATACCCACACGCCCGCCTGTCGTACACCACATCCTGAGCAAGCCCCTCCTCCGCAAAAAAGCAGTGCAACGCCTCCAAGTCGCGCTGGATGCTCCGTTCCGTGACATGAAAGCGCTGTGCCAATTCTTTTTTCTTTAGGACTTCGCCATTGACAAGCTTGGAGTATATTTGCAGCAATCGCTCGGCTTTCACAACTGTTGTGTCCATTCGTTTCTCCAACCGGATGTATCTATGCCGAAAAGCGCAAAACACATCCTATCTATTAAAAATTTGTCGATCATATCAATTACTGCTGCGATTCGGTAACATAAGGGATGCGCGGATGGCGTTGCAGACGAAAGAGAGCTGCACCAGAGATCCCGCCTCATAAATTCTGAATTTTGAGGATCACCGACAGCTTATGCGTTTATTATATCATATCGCATAGACAATAGCTGTCCTTTTGAAGATTTTTCGCTAATATTTTTCCGCGCGTGCCGATGTGATTGCATAAGAAATGCGCATAGCACAAAGGCGGGAGCACCGTTCAAGATGTGCATCTGTCAAGTAGAAGTAGACACGAATTCACAATTATATCGGGAAGCCGCAAATAAATCTGTTAGCTTTTCATGCGCGCAAAAAGTAACGGGCATCCGGCTTACACCGGATACCCGTTATCCGCTGCCATCCTTACCTGACAGGTGACATGATCGCAATTTTCAGATTTCTTCTTCAGTTCCATTCCTCGGCCAAGAGGAAATCGCGGATATTCCGGTGCTTGATCCCGTTTCGGCTCATGTCGAACTCATCGAGAGAAACAACGTACTTCGGGAAGTTATCGCGGATAGAGTCATACGCGCCGAACTCGCGGTTGACCGTTTCGTCGGAGGCGAGCAGATAGCACACCTGAACGTACAGCTTTTCGCCGCGTTTGTCGCATACAAAATCAATTTCCTTATCGCCCGTTCTGCCGACAGTCACTTCATAACCCCGGCGCAGCAGCTCAAGATAGACGATGTTTTCCAAAATGAGGTTGATGTCCCGCATATTGCCGCCAAAGACCGCCTCGCGGATGCCGTGATCGGCAATATAGTACTTCTCATTGGAGGCAAGGATCTGTTTGCCCTGCAAGTCCTCCCGCTTCACCTGATAGAAAAGGTACGCCTCGCAGCAGTATTTGATATAGTTCAGAATTGTTTCCGGGGCAACGGTGCGCTGCTCGTTTTTCAGGAACTTTGCAAGAGAGGTCGCCGAGAAGGTCGTTCCCACATTGGCGATCACATAGGCAATGATCCGTTCCAGCAAATCTACATCCCGGACTTTATTCCGCTTCACGATGTCCTTGAGCTGGACAGAGTTGAATAGATCGTGAAGATATTGCTTGGACGGCGCATCCGCATAGCGGAGATTTGCGAGGTAGGGCATCCCTCCGGCAAGCAGGTACTTTTGGAAACACTGCTGGGTGGACGCATCGGGTGTGATCGAGCGGTACAGCTCCATGAACTCTCCAAATGAGAACGGATAGATCACAAACTCCACATACCGTCCGCCCAAATAGGTTGCAAGCTCACCGGACAGCAGCTTTGCATTGGAGCCGGTGATGTAGATGTCGCAATCCAGCGAGACGCGGAGAGAGTTGATGCACTTCTCCCAGTCCTTGACCTCCTGGATCTCATCGAAAAAGAGGTAGATCTTGCCGCCGATCTCCTTGGCGCGTTTGGTGATCTCGTCGTGCAGTGCCTGCGCGGTTTGCAGGTGGGAATAGCTCATATCCTCAAAATTGATGGAGATAAACTGCGCCGGGCTGACGCCGGACTCCGTGAGTTCCTGCTGGATCAGCTCCAACATGACCGACTTTCCGCAGCGGCGAATACCGGTCATGACCTTGATCAACTCCGTTCCGATGAATGGGCGGATGCGGCTCATATACAGTTCGCGTTTGATCATAAAACCTCGCCCTCCTTCCGTATTTGGTCATAGAATATCACACTTACAAATGAAAATCAATGCCGAAATTGCAAATCTATCAGTTATAACTGATAAGATGCAAAATTCGACAAATGATTTCAGCTAAGGCTCAACGATTCAAGTGAAGCCCCGCAAAGGGAGGATTTCACCCTCTATTGGCGCACGATCACGCGGATGATTCGCAACGTGGGGGAGACGTCGTGCGCCGCTCACTGAAATGTTTCGCAATTAACCTATCAACATTTCAACGAATATCTTTCCCTCATCTCCCTTGGGATGGAATCAAGAATAGGATTCAAGAGGCACTATTTTCGAATCTCAGCACACCTCCCGAAGAAGTCCTGTGTCCGCAAGGGTCACGGGGCTTCATGCGTTCTGCTTCACAGCATCCCGCGCGCAAAATGCGGAACAAAAGCGGAACGAGTATGGAACAAACATTCCGCATCGGTACGGAGCAAGGTTCGCTTCGCCCCGTTTCCGGAAAACTCTTGATGCGCATGGATTTCCCGCGATCCGAAATCGCCCATTTTCTACAATTTCACAATGTGTACATTCCGCCAAAAGTTGCATTCTAAGCAACTGCGCTTTTCATGAAAAGGTACTGTTTCGGCATCTGTACTGTGTAAAAAACGAAGGAATCCTTTTGACCATTTTTTGCAATTTCTCGCTGCCTGCCCTTATTGCCCCTATGTGACGGAAGCGTCCGACCGGAAACCAGTATAAAGAGGGGAGAGCCGCCATATTGCGGCCCTTTCCGCTGTTTCGGTCATTGCCCGGCAAAGTCGTTTCAGGAAATATCCCCGATGGCATAATAATGCGGTCAATTTATTAAAATCCAAGACCTTCCATATAAAGTAGTACATATCGAAAAAATATAGATATCCAATGGCTTTTGCGCTCACGCGCGACACCCTGTTGTGTCCCGACAATCAGCGCGAACTCCTAAAAATGAGAAAACCGCGACACGCTAAAAGGAACAGAGCCGCAATTTGCTTTTGCAAATCGCGGCTCTGTTCCTCTCGTGGCGAGAGTACGTTACGAATTTTCAAGAACAAGCTCTAACTGACGCACATCCTCCATAGTCGTTGCCCAGCTGGTTACAAAGCGCACAACCGTGTGTGCCGCATCCATCTTTTTCCAGAAGCGGCAGACGACATATTCCTGCAAATGCCGGAATTTCTCGTCTTCCATGATCACAAATATCTGATTGCTGGGAGAGTCAACATAAAAAGGATATCCCTTTCGTCGAAAGACTTCGCGCAGAGCGTCCGCGCAATGGATGGCCGGTTTGCAGATCTTGGTATAGGTATCTGCTGTAAACAATGCATCGAACTGCACGCCAAGCAGTCTTCCCTTCGCCAGCAGACCACCCTGCTGGCGAACAAAGGTCGTAAAACATCTGGGGGCGTTTCCGTTGGGAAATACGATGGCCTCGCCGCAAAGGGTTCCGACCTTTGTCCCGCCGATATAAAAGGCATCACAGACCTTCGCAATATCGGCAAGTGTCACATCTGTGTCCGGTATTGCAAGGCCATAGCCGAGACGTGCACCGTCAAGATAGAGAAGCAGCCCCTTTTCGCGGCAGACATCTGCAATCTCATACAGTTCCTTTTTGGAGTATACCGTCCCGTACTCGGTGGGGTAGGAGAGATAGACAGCCGCAGGATAGACCATCTGCGTATGATTCCGATCTTCATAGAAGCCATCGACAAACTCTCTCACCGCAGCGGCGGAGAGCTTGCCCTCTCGGTGGGGAAGGGTAATCACCTTATGCCCCCCGGCCTCGATCGTACCAGCTTCATGAATGCTGATATGTCCGCTGTCGGCAGCAAGGACCCCCTCACAGGCGCCGAGCAGCGATTTCAGCACGACCATATTGGCCTGCGTACCGCCCGGGATGAAAAATATATCAGCCTGCGGTGCCTGGCAGCATTTGCGGATTTTCTCCTTCGCCCGTTCGCAATAGGGATCTTCTCCGTAGCCTGCCAGCAACTCCTCATTGCTTTCGACAACAGCCCGAAGCACATCAGGGTGAGCGCCGCCGGCATAATCATTTGCAAAAAATATCATAGCTTTCCTCTCAACCGCGATGAGTCAGCTCATAGCGCTGCAGGAACTCTACCAACGCCCTTGCGCCGTCGATCGGCATAGCGTTATACACAGAAGCTCGCAGGCCACCGACAGACGGATGTCCCTTGAGATTGCTCAAGCCGACCCGCACGGCGGACGCGACCACATCAGCATCCGTGTCCGGATTGCCGGTCGTGAAGGGAATGTTCATCAGGCTCCGGAATTCCGGGTCGACTTTCCCGTGGAAAAGCGTGGAATTATCCAGAAAATCATAAATGATCTTCGCCTTTTCCTGATTTTTCTGGTAGATCGCCTCCAGACCGCCGTGCTCCAGCAGGTTGCGGATGACCAGGCCACAGCAGTAGATGGACCAGCAGTTCGGCGTATTGTAACCGGAGTTAGTATCTGCGTGGGTCGCATATTTTAGATACACCGGCATCTTGGGGTCGACTTCCTCCGGGATCAGATCCTCTTTCATAATTACGATGACCATGCCGGCCGGGCCAACATTCTTCTGAACGCCCGCGTAGATCATGCCATAGTCCGTAACACAGCAGGGTTTGGAGAGAAACATGGAGGACTGATCGGAAACCAAAACATGCCCTTTGGTATCTGGCAGCTTTGGCCATGTCACACCATGGATTGTCTCATTTTCACAGATATATACATAGTCTGTGTCCGGTGCAATATCCAGATTTGAGCAATCCGGAATACGGGCATATCCGCACTCAGCCGAGGATGCGCCGACGGTGACCTCACCATACTTTTTCGCTTCGGCAATGGCTTTCTTAGACCATGCGCCGGTCTCAATATAGGTCGCCTTCCCATTTCGCATCAGGTTCCACGGGATCATCGCAAACTGGAGCGTCGCACCGCCCTGAATGAACATGACCTTATACTGATCCGGAATATTCATCAGCTTTCGCAAATCGGCAATTGCCTGATCCTTGATATCCAGAAAGGACTGTGAGCGGTGAGACATCTCCATGACCGACATGCCGGTATGTCCATAGTTGAGAAGCTCATCCCGGATCTGTTCGAGAACAGAAACAGGCATCACAGCCGGTCCGGAGGAAAAGTTATAAATTCTATTATATTCCATTTGTTTCTTCTTCTTTCTTTTTTATTGTTCCTGCCCGTTCTGCGACAGTTTCTTTTTACCCAGCTTTTGGAAGAAAATAAACGCCACAGCGAGGGCTACGCCAATAATATCCGTAACCGTCCCAACGGCAATGAAGCAAAATGCAATACCGCCAAGAATCACGCGCTTCACGATGTTCAGATTTCCCATAAAGTATCCCTGAATCGCGCCAGCAATCAGATACACGCCCACGAAGGCGGTAATCGTAGACTGGATTATGGTCGCGGGGCTACCTTCCATCAGGAGTGCAGGGTTGTAGGCGGCAACAAACGGAACAATGTAAGCAACAACTGCGATAAGCGATGCCAGAACGCCCGTCCGCATTGGCTTGGACTCCGCTACGTTGGCAGCCGCATAAGCTGCAACGGCAACGGGGGGCGTGATATTCGAAATAATGGAGAAATAAAACACAAACATGTGCGCCGCGAAGGGGGAAACGCCAAGCTTAATAAGGATGCGGCAACCGAGCGCCGACGCAATCACATAGGCCGCCGTGCTGGGAACGCCCATGCCGAGGATCATGCAGGCAACGGCGATCAGCAGCAGGGCGAGAAACTTGCTTCCGTGAGAGAAACTGACGAAAAGCTCAGAGCGAGTCCGCTGTAAGTCACAGCAACAACGATTAGGCCCGCACCGCCGAGCGCCGCCATACACATGGCAGAGCTCTTGCCGCCGTCGTAGAGCGCCTTGAGGAGCTTTTTGGGGGTCATGCGGTTCTCCTTATCCAAAAGGCTGACCGCAAAACATGCTCCTGTTGCGATCAGACCGGAGAGCAGGGTGGACACGCCGGAGAGAAGCAAAACGAGCAGGAGAAGAATGGGGATGAACAGATAGGATCTTTTCAGCACGCTGCGCAGCTGGGGAAGATCCTCCTTAGCCTCTCCGTAGATATCATCCCGCAGACATTTGAAGTGGATCATGGCAAAGAGCGAGAAATAGTACAAAATCGCAATGACCGCACTCTTGGCTGCGACCTCGCCGTAGGTTATGCCGAGATTTTCCGCAAGCAGGAATGCCGCAGCGCCCATAATCGGCGGCATGAGCTGTCCGCCAGTCGATGCGACCGCGGAGACCGCGCCGGAAAATTCAGGAGAAAAGCCACCCTTTTTCATCATGGGGATGGTGAAGGTACCGGTCGTGTAAACCGTAGCTACCGCTGAGCCGGTCATCGTGCCAAACAGGCCTGCGCTGATCGTTGCGATCTTAGCAGAGCTTCCACGCGTGTGGCCGGCAATCGCACGCGCAAATTCCGTAAAGAAGCCGCCCGCGCCACTCTCCACGGCAAAAGCGCCGAAGATGCAAAAGACAATAATGAAGGTCGCGGAAGTTCCCATCAGGCTGCCGAAGATGCCGGTGTCCGTCAGCATGGTGCTCGCCTCGATCATCCTCTCAAAGGACAAGCCCTTATGGCACAGCAGACCGCCGAGAAAGGGACCGACATACAGGTAGGCGAGACCAATCACAACAAGACCTGCCATTACGCCGGATACACTTCTGCGCACCGCCTCGATCATGCAGATAATCAGGATGATTCCCATGACCATCTCCGCCGTCGTCAGATGCGTTACAAACACCATACGCGTTTGAAGGTCTTCGTTATGAAGTATAACATAGATACAGGGAATGACCGAAAGAACCGCCAAAGCGGCATCAAGCAGCGTGAAGCGATCCTTCGGTGAGTGCTTTTTGCTGGCGGGGTAAAGCATGAATACCATGGGCAGAAGGGCTGCGACATGGATGCTGCGCTGAAGGAACGGGGCCAAAACACCGAACGCAGCCGTATAAAGGGAAAAAATCGAAACGAATACGCCGAGAATGTAGCATACCGTTTTTTGATAGCCGGTCAACTTTCTCATTTGCAATATGAGATGGAGTGCCCTGCAGCGGGCACATCATCTTGTCCTCCTAACTTGTGGTTCTTGTTTGCCTGAACTTTCTTTGACCTGTCCTGAAAAGAAGCAGGAGGCAAAGTCAAATGCCTTCGCCTCCTGCTGTCTATTTACGGCTAAGCGGCAAGAAGACCGTTTTTGGGTGGGATCAGGTCATGTAGCCGTGCTCGCGATAGAAGCGCTCCGCGCCGGGATGCAGAGGAACAGAACCGGTGTTCTGCCATGCGGTAGCGAGGTCAAAGTTGGAGAAGCTCGCGCTGATGGACTTAAACTCATCCAAGTTCGCTTCAATGATCTCAAGGATGCGATAAACCGTGTCGTCATCAAGCTCCGCATTGCAGCCAAGGCCAGAGCACATCTGGAGCGTGTCGATATCCTGATCCTCAAAATCGTAGGTACCACCGGCGATCGTATACTCCTGAAGGGCATACTTTTCGACCATGTAGTTGCGCAGGCCCTCGGGCAGAGAGAGGAGCTTCAGGCTGGTATTGGCAGCGATCTCCTGCGTGGTACTGAACGGCATGGATCCCTGGTTGAACATGATGTCAGCGTGGCCGTCCTGTACAAACTGTGCCCAATCGCTGTACGGCGTGTAAGTCGTGCTGCCGCCCCAGCTCTTGATATCGCTTTCGGTCGTATTGTAATACTGAAGCATAATGTCGAAGAACAGTGCGGGGGTCGTGGAGCCCTTGTTGGGCGTCAGCCAGCGGATGCCGACATGGTTCTTAAAGATATCGTCGATGCTGTCAACGTCCACACTGGCGCGGGCGACGACCTCAATAACCTGCGGGCTCAGGCCAGTGGCGACCATACGGATATTTTCATACTTTTCCTCATACGGCGTCTGACCCTCATAAGCAAGCTGCGCCATGGGAGGATAAACCCATCCCATATCGAACGTCCCCTCGCCGATCGTGGCGGAGTTGCCGATACCGGAACCGGGCGAAACCTTGAAGGAAATCATGGGTTCCTTCTCCATCACCAGCTCAGTAAAAGCTGCAAAAGTGGAATACCAGCCGCCGCCGACCGCGCCGGCAACGCCGTTCAAATCCGCGCCCATCCAGCTGTCGCTGACACCGGAAGTCTGCTGCTCCGTATTGACGGACGGATCGTCGGGCTGATCCGTATTGCCGCAGCCAACCAACGGCAGCAGCATAATGACGGCCAGTGTAAGTGCAAGAATTCTCTTCATATCTTGTCTCCTTTTCTTTCTCCAATAATCTTTTTATTAAATAAACGCCGATGCGCTTATTCCTTTGTCAAAGCGGAATCCTGAAAGACTCCGTCGCGCAGCAATACCAGATCATCCAGATAGAGCGTGCTCCCCTTTGTGATCATGTCGATATGGATCGGCGCGACAACTTGTCCGCCGGGGAAATTGGTCGCATTGTTGCCGGCTGCGATATGGCAGGTACCAAGAGGTGCCTCATCCTCCAGCAGTGAACCGCACGGAACAGCACAAGGGTTCAGGCCGATGCCGAGCTCCCCGATCCGGAAGCACTGCGGATCGCCGGGCGATTCAAGGGTAGCGCGCAGACGATCCGCCTCTTCTCCCCCATCAACGGAAACGACCACGCCGCCCTTGACCGTCACGGTCACCGGATGAGAAATCACGCCGACGCCGGCAATACTTGCATTGACAACAAACACGCCGTTTGTCTGATCCTCGACCGGGGCAATGCAGCCCTCTATGTTGGGCGGGCAGGCAAAGGAGCCGGGCTCGGTCGCCATGCCGGTAATGCAGCGTCCCATTCTCCCCTCAAGGGTGAAGGAAATGTCCGTTCCGGTCTCGCGGTTCACGATCCGTGCAGTCTTTGCTTTGGTCAGCAGAGCTTTGACCTTTTCCGCAACGACCGCACAGACCGGAAAATCTGCTTCGATCGCGCCGTGCATCAGCATGTGCGGATACACCTCGGGCATCGTCACGATCCGGCAGCCGGCTGCACGCGCCTTCTTGACCGCGCTCGTGTGCGACATGGACTTTGTCGTGACAAGAAAGGCCGCTGTCGCCTTTTCCATTGCAGCGCCGACCATTTCGGGAACCGGCGCGCCGTGCCGTTCTGTTGGCTCCATCACGATCATATTGGTGCAGGCGCCGAGCATTAGGCAGGCGCGTGCCATCTGGTTGCCGACCTCAAACGATTCGTAATCGCACACCACAGCTACCGTATCGTCACTGGTGATATTCGTACAGTCGCGGGCGAGCTTCATCGCCCCTTTGAGCATAATATTTTCTTTCAAATCCATTTTTCTTCACTCCGTCATCATTCGAATGATCTCTGTGTCTGTTTCGCGCATTCCGACGCGGGCGAGACGACCGAAATGATCCAGCGAATTTTCGGGATCCCTGCACAAAAGACCGTCGTCCTCCGGGAAATTGCGACCGCGTTGTGCCATTTCAAAGCCCATGATGCCCGCCTCCACGGCAAGCGAGATTTTACCGGCGCAGGAGGACTTTGCCCCGTCGCAAACGATGCCCGCAGACATGGCAAGCGCGTTTTCCAGCGTTTTTGTAATATCCTCAAATGAGGCGCCGTGCAGATATGCGATACCGGCACCTGCGGCCGCGCCCGCGCTGACCGCACCGCAATAAGCCGAAAGCCTGCCGATGCTCTTCTTCTCGTGCAGCGAGAGGAGGTTGGAGAGCAGCAGCGCCCGCAGCAAACGCTCGTGGCTCACACCCAGTTCCCGGGCGTAAACAATGACCGGCAAAGAGACCGTCATGCCTTGGTTTCCACTTCCGGAGTTGATGACGACCGGCATCTCGCAGCCGTTCATTCGCGCGTCGGAGCCAGCGGAGGCGTATGCCCGCGCCTTTTCCTTCGCTGTGGCTCTGCCACCGCCGAGCAGCAGGGTTCCGATCGCCGCGCCGTACTGTCCGCGCAAGCCGACCTCCGCGATGGCGGTGTTGTCCGCGATCTGACGCTCAAGCAGCGGCGCAATATCCGCAAGATCGCAACTCTGCACAAAGTCGTAGATCCCGCGCAGGCTCAAGTGCTCAGAATCGGTGTCCGCCAGCTCCGGCTGAGGATCCTTATGATACAGAACCGTCCCATTCTTTTCAACGAGAATGATGTTCGTGTGCTCCTGAACGATCCGTGCCGTGGCGGTATCCGCCCCGCGGGAGCAGACGATCTCGATGTCGAGCAGAAAACCGCGCTCCACCGGAACGATCTCAAATGTCGTTGCGTCGAGGTAGGCAGGGAGCTTTTCGATCGTTTCCCGGCTCACTCGGGAGATGACCTCCAGCTCCGCCTGCTCGTCGCCTCCGAGGATGCCGATGGCGGCGGCGGCCGTGAGGCCCTTGCGGTTTCCAGTGTTCGGAACGATCACGCTCTTCACATTCTTGACGATATTTCCGCTGACGACAATCCGCACCTTGTCCGGAAGACCACCGAGCGCCGCGCGGGAAACCGCCGCGCAGTAGGCAATGGCAATCGGCTCGGTGCAGCCCATCGCACAAATCAATTCTTTTTTCAGCAGGCAGCAGTATGCCTGATAGGAAACTGCATCTATCATTTTTTCCTCCATGCCGACGCTCCGCCCTTGTCTCTCCCACTTCACAGTCTATCCGGTACATCAAGCGGACGGCTTTTGTGCTTTTGCTATATTTTTATAATAATCCCTTGCAATTCATTTTGTCAAATTATATAATGTTATCAAATAGATATCAAAAGTGTTATGATAGGAGGGCATATTATGACGCTTCACCATTTGGAAGTCCTTTGTGCGACCTGCCGGGAAAACTCCATGTCCGGCGCGGCCAAGAGACTGCACCTTACACAGCCGGCAGTCAGCCGCACAATCATGGAAATCGAAAAGCATTACGGGTTCAAGGTCTTCGAGCGAATCAACAAACGTCTCTTTCTGACTGAACACGGTCGCCAGCTTTGGAACGACAGCGAGCGCGTGCTGAAGGACTTTGGCGTGCTGGAGCAAAATGCACAGAATTCCTCCAAGATATCCTCACTCCAAATCGGTTGCGGCATCGCCATCGGAACCATACTCATGCCGGAACTGATCATGTCCTTTCACGAACGCTATCCGAACTGTCGCATCCATGTGCTCGAGACTTCCTCGCGCGTGATCCAGCAGCAGGTCATTTCCAACGATCTTGACTTTGCATTGATCGAAGGGCCGGTATCCGAGCAAAACCTGCATGGCGAAGCCTTTTACCACGACCGCTTAATCCCCGTCTGCGCCTACGATCACCTGCACCATTACTATCATGGCACGCCAATCCGTTTTGAGGAGCTCGTAAAAACGGATCTTCTCCTTCCTGCAGGAGGATACGGAACACGGGAATTGCTCGAGCGCATGGCGCGAGAGAATAACCTGACCATTGCTCCGGCATGGAGCAGCTCAAGCCATCAGAATCTCCTGCACCGGGCAATTCGCGGGAACGGGGTCGCAGTACTCTCGCAGCTCCTCGTTCGCGAATCCATCTCGAAGCGCCTGCTCGCTGAGATCCCGGCGGAATTCCAGCTCAAGCGCCGCTTCTCCATCGTCTGGCACAGAAATAAGCAGCTCCCCACGGAATCTCTCTATTTTATCCAGCTCTGCCACCAGCTCGACAGCCTTTGACGAGGCGGCGTCGTATCTTGCGGGCGCGGTGCGGGTATTGGCGTTGGGCGTAACTAACCCCAGATGTCGGGAGTTCACAGCCGAAAATAGTCGGAAAAGGAAAAGCCACTACCATAGCTCTTTCAAACCTTGTAAACTGGAAAGTGCCAACAACCCAGTGGAAAGGATGTGCAATGAAAGAGTTATACAGTAATGGCTTTGCATCAAGTATAGCACAAGCCATTGAAGAAATGAAAGCCGAACAGGGAGATGGTTTTTCCTTGGATCGTATCAACCTGGCGGAACTGGAGCGGCGGAGCGGTGTATCTCGAGGGAAACTGCGGCGGCTCAAGCGAAACGGATTTCAGGATCTGCCTCGCCGTTCAAAAGGCAGAAAACACGCTGCCGCAAAGCCCAGAGGCTACACCGGCATCATCGACAGCTTGCTCCGGCAGGATATCAAGAACTCTTCGGTCATACGTGATCGTCTGCGTCAGGCCGGGTTTGACGGAGGTGCAACAATCGCAAAGGAATACATTGCCTCCCACAAGCACCTCATCCCCGCCAAGCGTCAGCAGATCGCGCCGCAGGGCAACCGCGGACGTCGCTATATCCCAACAAATACTATTGTGAGGACGTTGAACTGCGAAATGCCCGCATCGGCTTCCGCCAGCAGGAAATGACACACATCATGGAGAACATCATTTTCAATGAACTACAGATCCGCGAATGCTCCGTTGACATCGGCATCGTCTACGGCAATGAGAAAAATGCCAAAGGGAAAATCACGCCGGTCGCGCGGGAAATTGACTTCATTGCAGCCTCCGGTGGCAAGAAGACCTATATTCAGTCTGCCTACGCATTGGGAACAGAGAAAAAGGCAATCACCGAAAATAAGCCCTTCGCGCTGACCGGGGTAGGTCATCTGCTCGTAAGGCTTTGGTTTGTACGCTTTTTTGGCTTTTCTGGCGGAAACATACCCATTTTACGCATAATACGGAACAGGCTCTCCGGACAGCGGGTGTAGCCCCGCTGCCGCGGCCGGTGCCACAGTTCGATCATGCCCAGTTCGGGATTTCTGCGGCGCATGTCACGAATGAGTTTCAGCTCGGCCTCCGTGTGCTGGTTTGGATGGCTGTGGGGGCGTCTGGACTGGCAGGCCAGGGATACCACACTTCCATCCCAGCGCTGCTTCCAGAAATAGATATACGACCGGCTCTTATTGTCCTTCCGGCTGGCGCGGCGGCTATCAGACGATCACGGCGCAGAAGTGGAGCGCATACCTCCTGATCACCGGCGTGTACATCGCGGCAATGCTGTGGCTGTACGCCGCCGCGATCAGCGCCAACTGCGTGCTCTGCCTGCTCCAGTTTGCGGGGCTGAACCCGCTTCACCTTTACCCGGAGGGCATGAATTACTACGGCGCGAATACGCAATACGCCGGCGAGTTTCTCGGCACGGTCGGCAATGCGGACATCCTCTCGGCAGTTTTGAGCCTTTCGATCCCGGCATTCTGGGCGGCGATCCTGCGCATGAAGGGGTGCAGGGAACGCTATTTTCTGCTGATCCCGCTGGTGCTCTGTCTGGTCGTCCTGCTACGCGCGTTTGTGGCAGGCGGCATCCTGGGCGTCACGGGTGCGGTCGTTCTCTCCGCCCCGCTGATGACGGATGACAAGCGCAGGCGCAAGTGGGCGCTGATCTGTGTGATTGCCGCGCTGATCGCGGCGGCAGCCGCGGTCTACTGCTTCGGCAGCAGGATGTGCGGTTTCCTGTACGAGGCCTCCGAGCTGATGCACGGGCGTTGGGATAACCGCTTCGGCACGGGACGAATCTATATCTGGCGCAACGTCATCCAACTGGTGCCGGAACATCTGCTGCTGGGCGGCGGCCCGGACACGCTCGGCCTTCGCACAGACGCCGCGTTTGAGCGATACGACGAGACGCTCGGCATCCTCATCCACAGCGCCATCGACACGGCGCACAACGAGTATCTGAACATTCTTGTCAATCAGGGACTTCTCGCGCTGCTTTCGTATCTTGCGGCGCTGCTCGCCTCGGCGATCCACTGGGTACGCCGCGGCGCTTTGCGGCTGTGCGGTGCTCGGCTACTGCATTCAGGCGTTCTTTGGCATCAGCTCCCCAATCTCTACGCCGTATCTGTGGCTGGCACTGGCTGTTTTGGATTCTGACCTTTGTGTTTCAAAATCAAATTCTTTGGAGAAGGGGAGCGAGAAATGAGAAGCATCCATCATCGACTGATCAGCCGGATCCGACCGGGTAGAACCGCCCCGGGGACAGCACATACAGTATGCTCCCCCTTGATGAAACAGTGAAAACAAATTCACTGAAAATCAAGGGGGAGCATATTATTTTCTCTTTGGTTCTCCCCTCGCGCGAAAAAAGAGGGATCCGTTTTCCATTATTTTTTACGATTTTCGGAGCGAATCGGGGAAAAATAGTGAGCCGTATCCCTTGGTAAAGTCAGGCGAAACCCCGTTTCGCTAAGAATAAAAGTAGAGAGGTCTAAAATCAAACTGATATTGTAATATAGATAGTAAGAGGTATAATAATAGCATAAATAGGTATGTCTTCCGAAAGTGATCGGCACAACAAAGGCGATCAACCGCAAATGGTTGGTCGCTTTTGTTGTGTCCATTGTCGGAAAGACGAAGCAGCCTATGCGCAAAAACCGGAAAAGCCGGTAGGCAAACAGGAAAAACAAAATAGGGAGCAGTAAAGCACTTGCCGTTTTCAAAGTTGAAAACGGCAGGTGCTTTTTTTGTCTCCAAACAAAAGTGAGGAAAGATCTATGAAAAAAAAGAAGCAAAAGAATAAGCGCTGGGTACAGGTATACAGCACAACGATCAGAAACGTTGCATTAAAGGTCAACTTCTGCACCAATCACAAAACCAATATCACGAGTCTGAACGGATATCTGATCGATGTCAAGACAAGAATCCGTCATGATGCTGATGTGTCCGTCAGCACAAGCGTGCAGGATGCGCGGGACATCGACCGCATGGTCAAAGTCCTGATCGCCCGCGCGACAGCGGTCTACGAGAAAAAATGCACAGCGGCGACCCCGGACGGAACGGGTGGGCTCACAAAAATCTATAACAGTCTCAGCGCAAGCGATACCGCCCTGCTGTGCCCACCCAAGATGCTGGCGGCATCCTCGCGCAGGCATACCCTGAGTTATTTTCGGTCGTTTTGCATGAAGGTTGATGCCTTAGGCATTGCCATCTGCCAAGAAAATGCCGGACAAATCGCGAAACTGATCCGCGACATGACAGAAAGCAGCAAAAAAAGCAAGGGCACCACCGTGACCGAAACCACCATCCTCCAGCACATCAGAGCGGTGGAGTGGCAGCTGGACCGACTGGCGGAGATACGGCCTGACGCGCCGATCAAACCGCTGATCCTCCCTCGTGACCGCGCAAAAAGTGTCGCACCGGAGGCTGAACAGCAGAAGTACATCGGCGAGGCAGCCACCGTCTTGACGGTCGCGACCCTGCGCCGTCTGGTCGGGAACGGCCTGTCCCTCGGCGGCATTCTAATGCTGCTCGGCATGGCTCGCACGGCGGAGGCCTGCGCCCCCAAATTTGGAGAGATCGTCCTTCGGGACGACTACGCGGTCATTGCGATCGTTTGGCAGGCGGACGGCACAACACGCATTGCCGATTTGAAGACGGACAACTCTTACCGCCTCATTATTCTCCCAAAAATCGCAGCCGAGGCGATCCGGGCGCGCATGGCGTATCTGCGTGAGCTGGGGTACACAGAAGAGCAAATACGGGATATGCCGGCGGTTTCTGCCGAGCGGGATCCGACAACACAGGCAAGCCCGGCAGCGCTCAGAGCCTTCCTTCTTTCCATACTGACCCGGGCAATGGCTCTGGATGACAGCTATTGGGATGCCGTCAAAATACAGATGTCCGAGGAACCCGACATGGATGCCTACGGCAATCCGTCTAAGGACATAACCGCCTACATTGCCCGCCGCAGCCGCTGCACTGAGCTGTGCAACGGCTGCGGCATGGCGCCCTTGCTGGTTGACGCGATGATGGGGCACGCGCCCCCCAGGGGTGACAAGGCAAACTGGGATAACTATCTGCGTCAGCCGGACAACTGGCCTGTTGTCGCGCAGATGACCGAGCGTATCGTCTATGACCCGGATTGTACAATCAATCCGGCGTTTGCACAAACGCATCTCGCGCCGGGGGTATCCGGCAGATCCAACCAGACAAATATTGGTTTTACTTTTTCTGCAGATGAGGCGTGCACTATAAAAATTACAGCACAGACGGCTGAGATCGGTGACAACATCACTATAGAGACAGACGGAGAGATCCTGGAGAAAAACTGTGCGCCGGTGGACTTTGAGAGCAGCGCGCCGCCGTTCCTGGCCCCGGTCCGCCCGCGCGGATACTATGAGCGTCTGCTGCGGGAGGCGGGATCATGGGACGCTGCGTCCTTCTATCTGGCACCTCCACCGCACAGTGGATCATAAAAACATTTTAGTCTATGAGGTAAACGTTATGAGCAATTACAATCACATTCCCCTGACGGATGACTCCCGTTTCAGCGGCGGCGTCGATATCGGCGACGCCCAGAAAATCAAGGGATACTACGAAATTTTTGAACAGTTTCCGGTACACTACACCCTGTGCAGGCAGGAGAAAACGGCACCGTATCCTCTGTGCGGCACCGTTTCCCTTCGCGATTCGCAGGATTCGGTCTTACATATGAAAGGCAGCGATGGGAAAGAGGTACCTGCGCGTCTGCGCATCACCCTGAAAAGCACGGACCCTAAAGAGGTCAAGCGGGAAATCGCCGAAAAAGCGCAGATACTGCACACAAGATTCGTCGGCACGGGAAAGGCTGCCGGCGCATACATCCCGATCGAACAGCTCTCTTTTGCCGAAGTCATCAATATGTACGGTGCAGAATACGCGCAGGCGCGAAGCCCCCATAATGACAGGCGTCAAAAGGATCGGCTGGATCTCCTCCGCCATGTCGCTGAAGGTTTTGCGGCGATTCCGTGCGCGAAGATCACGCAGCGGCAAATCGGCGAGTTTTGTGAGCAGCTCGGAGAGACGTGGTACAATAAGATCCGCGAGGCTGATTTCCTGATGGCATACGTCGCGGAGCGCCGCAAATATGAGCAGATCGCGAATCCCTTTGCGCTGTACCGTGAGTCGCACGCGGTGTCGCGGAATACCCAACGGCTCCAGAAGTCCGCGGTATCCACAGACATGCTTTCGCGCGACGAGGTGGAGCAGGTCGTGGCGCTCGTGCTTGAGCATCTCGGTGACCCGGATTATGTCGGGATCGGCCTGCTGCTTGGCACAGGCCTCGAGGCAAAGCAAGTCGCGGCGCTTAAGCACGGCGATATCTATGAGGACCCCGACAATAAGGGCAGCCTTATCCTGGACTACCATCAACCCGAGCTTTCCGGCAGCATGCACGACTTTTCGTTCTTTCGACGCTCGCGGCGCGCATCTGCTGCAAGCGCCGGGAAATGCTGGAGAAAGAAGGCCTTTCTCCCGAGGAAATCGCAGATCGCTGCATTGTAACCAACAGCGAAGAGTCGTATCCCGCGAGCAAGCTTACTGCGGCGAGTCGCAATTTGCTGCACAACTGCGGCGTCGGATTTGCGCAGCTGGCAGGACTGACCAGCAGCACGGAGGGCGCGGGCGTGCGGCTTTTGCGCAGCACATACGCGCAGCTCCTGGAAAAAGACGGCGGGCTCTGCGCGGACCCCACACTGCTCCAATACATGACGCACCGGCGGCCGGACGGCACACAAGGGGTGTTCTATCGCGGCTTCACGGATCCATATGCGCGTCGCTGCCAGGCGATCGCGCATCGGCGCATCCCGTGGAAGAACGAAAAAATGACCAGCAAGTTTACAGCAGTGGCCGGTGGACGGCAATCCGTACAGACCGTAAATCTGGAGGACGATGAAAAAACAGTAACGGCAACGGTACGCATCGCGCTCAAGCCCGGCGAAACCGTCCGGCTCTCATCCAACTACGGCATCCACACAAAGTGGTCGGCGGAAAGCGATGGCGGATCCGTGACCGGCAGCGAGGCGTAAGGAATAACCGTGCCGGCCACGGCATGGAGCCCTTTGTGATGGAGCACGCGGAAATGTCCTGATAGATTTAAAGAGCACCGGAGAGAAGGCTTTGTCCTTTCTCCGGCATTTTTGCGTTTTTGCTGCTTACATGACCTGTGCCATGAAACTGCCCATCGTTTGTGCCGCCTCGTCTTGCTTCTGCCTTGTAGCGAGGGTGTAGGTACGGAGGGTGAATCCCGCGTCGTAGTGACCCAGCATACTGCTGACGGTTTTCACATCCACGCCGTTTTACAGTGTCAGCGTTGCGAAGGTGTACCCTTACGGTATAATTACGACAAGCCGAAAAAGCCCCGTATATCAAGGGTTGCAGGTTTATGGCAAGGTTTTTCATCCTTTTCCAAACCGAAAAATCGAGCCGTGAAATAGTTATATCGCAGGGGATGTTATAGTAACGACAAAAATAAAATACCGTTTGGGCGGGCTGTCAGCCGCCCAAGAAATCAGGACATTTCCTCTGAAAAGAATTGCTGTGCCCGACAGAGAGCAGACAAAGTCTGAGATCAACGAGAACTTTGAGTTCATCATTCCCAGAGAGAAGAATCTCCGAAATAAGCTGAAGCCAAAAAGAGAGATCGCATAAATGCGATCTCTCTTTTCCATTGGATGCGGAATTCTGACTGTCGGAATCAGGCCTTGGCCTGCTCGGGCTTGTAGGTGATCAGCGAGACGATGATTAGCACGATTACGGACAGCAGGGAACTGGCAATGTCGCTGGGGATACCGAAAAAGGAGAAGCCGCTCCAGCCGAGGGCCACGAATACAAGGCCGCTGATCAGGCCAGCGTAGGCGCCGGCCTTGGTTGCCTTCTTCCACATCAGGCCGCAGACCACGGGTGCAAAGACGCCGGCGGTGAAGAGCGTGTAGGAAGAATTGAGGATCGTCAGCACGGAGGGGATTGCCAGCGCGATGACCACGGAGATGATGCCGATGACCAGCGTCGCCACGCGTGAGAGATTGAGCAGCTTTTTCTGCACGGCAGGATCCTGCGTGTCCTCCTTGCAGAGGTAGCGAACATAGAAGTCATTGACCACATGGGAGGTTGCTGCGGTGAGGATGGAATCTGCGGTGGAAACGACCGCCGCAATGATCGCCGCCAGCGTGAAGCCGGAGAAGACCGGAGGCAGAACGCCGCGAATAACGGTCGGGATCACGAGGGATGAGACTGTGATCTCAGGATACAGCCCGCGCGCCGCCATACCGAGGAGAACGGGAAACAGGCAGATGAAGATGAGAATAATGCAGGAGAGGATCGCGGACTTGTAGGCTGTTTTGGTATCCTTGGCAGCGAAGAGACGCTGATAGACGTCCTGACCAATGAGCGTGTAGATGAACATGGGCAGGATTAGCCAGAGGACATAGGACGGCTCGGTTCCCTTGAGGATGTTATAGTAGTTGTCCGGCGGATTGGTTGCTGCGATCTTTTCCACGATCGCAGCCCAGCCGCCGCTCTTGACGATCGTGAAGATGGTTGCCGCGATCAGGCCGACGGCGGCCACAACGATCTGCACGAAGTCGGTGACGGTAACGGCCCACATGCCGCCGA
>ENA-ORPH01001482-ORPH01001482.1-human-gut-metagenome-genome-assembly--contig:-NODE-1482-length-22450-cov-6.058406_pt1 | contig 22450 bp, 21 predicted proteins | sample MGYA00242142_ERZ509074 | MGnify/ENA primary metagenome ERZ509074 (study PRJEB26280, sample SAMEA2338724) | human gut metagenome | biome: human gut; feature: human-associated habitat; material: faeces...
CATCTTTTGCTGATATATCTCCGTTGTATCCGTCTTTTAAAGTTACACCAACTTCTGAAGCAACTTCATATTTAAATTTATCTAAAGCGCTCATAGCTTCTGGAACTAATTTTTTGTTACTGTTGTTTGAGTTTGCCATGTTATTCACCTCCTGCTATATATAACATTTTGTAGAAAAAACTATTGCTTTTTCTAACATTATGATGTACAATTTTCGAGTAAAATAAACAGGAAATTTTTTGAAAATTGTCAAAAAAATCTCCGACCCCAAATTAACAAGGAGGAAAAAATGTATAAGTTAGTAGCGATAGATTTAGATGGAACGATGTTAAACCAATATGGAGTTGTAACACAACCTACGAAAGAAGCAATACTAAGAGCACAAGAAAAAGGAATTGAAGTAATGATTGCATCAGGTAGGCCAATAGACTCAGTAAAAACAATTGCTAAAGATATTAAAAGTGAAAAATATTTTGTTTCTGGCAATGGAGCAATAATATATGATATACAAAATAATGAAATTATTTATGAAAATACTTTGTCAAAAGCAAAAGCATTAGAGATTATTAAAATTTGTGAAGAAAATAGTATTTATTATAATGTATATACAGAAAAGGAAATTATTGCTAAAAATTTGCAATATAATGTGCTATATTATCATAAGGAAAATTTGACAAAAGCAGAAGAAGATAAAACACATATAAATATTGTTGATAGTATATACGATTATGTAGCAAATATAGATGGAAAAATTTTGAAAATAATGATATGTGATGGACATCAAACAATTTTTAATGCAATAATGAGAAAGTTGAAAGAAGTAGATGACGTAGAAGTTCTTGAAGTAGCTCATATGTCTAGAAAAATTATAAGACAGGGAACAGAAGAAATTCCAATTGAATACTTTTATACTGAGATTTCTGCGAAAAATGTAGATAAATGGACAGCTTTGGAAGTTCTTAAAGAAAAAATGCAAATAAGCACAGAAGAGATTGTAACTATTGGAGATAATATAAATGATAAAAAAATGATTGAAAATGCAGGCATGGGAATTGCAATGGGACAGAGTACTCCAAGTGTAAAAGAAGTGGCAAAATATGTAACTGGCTCTAATAATGAAGATGGGGTTGCAAAGGCTCTAGACATGATAACTAAAGCCTAATGAAATAAAGGGTTACAAGAAATATTACAAAAATATTACAAGAATATTAATTTTGTGTTACAAGCCAAAAACTATGTTGATTTTAATCTAAAAAAGAGGTAAAATATAAAAAGATAGCATATAAATGCAAATATAATAAGGAGGAATAAAAAATGGCATCAAATCCAATGCAAAGAAAATCAAGAAATTCGTTTTTAATAGGAGTAGTAATAACACTGATAATTGCTACAGTACCAATATTTTTCTTATTTAGACAATTACAGTCTAAAACAGACGAATTAAATACAGAGCTAAATGCAAAACAGAATGTTTATGTATTAAATCAGGATGTAAAATCAGGACAAATTTTAACAGAGGATATGTTTTCAACTAAAAGAATACATAAAGACTCAATACCAAGTAATGCAACATCAGTAGAATCAGTAATAGATTCATGGTTCTTACAAACAAAAGAAGGAGAAGAAATTCATACTGATAAAGAAGGATTATATTTACAAAGAGATGAAAGCACAACAGATACTATAGTTGAAATTTGGCAAAATGATGGTTCAAACTATGACACAAAATTAAAAGATAGTGATGGAAACAGAATTGAAAAAGGTGAGAAATTCACATGTATTGATGGAACAATAGAAAAATATATATCATCAAACAGTAGCAGAGAAGTACAAGATGATTATGGAGCTTATTACATAAGCAAAACAGATACACAAACAAGAGTATTCCAAGAGGATGCTACAGAAAAATTCTATATTTTTGAGATAGATAATTCAACAATGAATACATCAACAAAAAGAGTGAAAAAATATATTGATATTAACAATGTTCCAGTTTTAGCTAAAGTTTCAATGAATAAAAATACAGTTATTACACCAAATCTTATTGTACAATCAGATGAAAATATAACAGATGATGTAAGACAAGAAGATTACAATATGATAGTATTACCAGCAGATTTGATGACAGATGATTATGTAGATATAAGATTAATGACACCAACAGGACAAAACTTTATAGTTATTTCTAAAGCTAAAGTTACAATTCCAACAAACAATGATGGAACATACATAACAGATACAGTAAGAATGAACTTAAGCGAAGACGAAATATTAACAATATCAAGTGCAATAGTTGAAGCTTCAGGATTATCTGGTTCAAAACTATATGCAACAAAATATGTAGAAGCAGGAATGCAAAATGCAGCAACACCAACATATATACCAAATGCAGCTGTAACAGCACAAATATCTGCTGACCCTAATATAGTATCAGCTGCAATGGAAACATTAAGAGCTAGATATACAGATACAGCTAAAGCTATAAGAAATAATTATTTACAATCACTAATAGATAGTAGTGATGATTATGAAAATAAAGTTAAATCAAAACAAGATGAAAATACAGCAAATCAAATTACAGCAAGACAAAAATATTTGGAATCATTAAATCAATAAAAATAATTACAGATAAGGGCAGAAAATGCCCTTACTGTAGATTTTACGAAAAGCAAAGAAAGGAAGATCCAGACATATGATAAAAATAGGTTTTATAGGTGCGTATGATAAAACAGATATTATATTGAATATAGCAAAAGTTCTTACACTTACAGGAACAGGAAAAAACGTACTTGTAATTGATAATACAATAACTCAAAAATGCAAATACATAGTTCCAGTCATAAATCCTACAAAAACATATGTAACAACATATGAAAATATAGATGTTGCAGTCGGATTTTCAAGTTTGGAAAATTTAAGGCAGTATTTAGGCTTAGAAGAAAATGAACAATTAAATTATGATTATATAATTATAGATACAGACAGTTTTGAAGGGGTTGCAAAGTTTGAACTTCAAGGAGCAGATAAAGATTATTTTGTAACTGGTTTTGATGCATATTCTGTAAAAAAAGGAATCGAAATATTAAGCCAATTAGGAGTACCAACACATATGACAAGAATTTTCTTCTCAAAAGATATGTTAAGAGAAGAAGAAGAATATTTTGATTATTTAGCATTAGGAATAAAAGCTATATGGAATGATGAAAAATTATACTTTTTATTAGAAAATGGCGATTTGCCAGCAATAATCGAAAACCAAAGACTTTCAAAATTAAAATTAAGGAACATGAGCAATACATATAGAGAAAATATAGCATTTTTAGTAAATGACATAGACAAAGATATAGGAGAAAAGAAAATTAAAAGCATAATTAAAGAACTATAGAAGGAGTTAGAAGATGTCAATTATAACATTTTGGAATGATGATAGAGAACAATCTGGAAAAACTTTGACTTCTGTTGCGGTGGCAACAAGGATGGCAATTGATCGTAACTTTAAAGTATTACTTATGTCGACGAGTTTTAGGGATTCTACAATGAAAAATTGTTTCTTCGGAGATGAAGTTCAAAGAAATTTAAAAATTTTTGGAGGAAAAAGCAACAATATAGCTGTTGAAAATGGAATAGAAGGTTTGTCAAAATTAGTTACTAGTAAAAAAATAACTCCAGAAGTCATAACAGACTATACGAAAGTTGTATTTAAAGGAAGACTTGAAGTATTATGTGGATATGTTGGAGCTGGAGATAAGACAGTAGATGAAAACTATTCAGAATACGAAAGACTAGAGGAATCTTACATAGACCTTATAAGAAATGCTAATTTATATTATGATATGGTTGTAGTAGACTTAGATAAAAACTTAAAAAAAGAAGTAAAAGACGAAATAAAGAGAATATCAAATTTAAATATATTTGTATTTTCTCAAAGATTAGCAAGTGTAAATAGATACATCAAATTAAAAGAGGAAAATGAAGAATATTATGAGCCAAAATTTTTACCTGTTATTGGCAAATATGATAATAGGTCAAATACATACAATATAAAAAATATTACTAAGTATTTAGGAGAAAAGAAAGAGATCAATGTAATACCATATAATATATTGTATTTTGAAGCAGCAGAAGAAAATAAGGTTGCAGATTTGTTTTTAAGATTAAAGAAAAATTTAATAAAAGAAGATAGATTAGATGATAATTACTTGTTTATGCAGGCTGTTGAAGATCTCGTAAACAAAATTTTAAGAAAATTGCAAGAGTTGCAAAAGAAGATGAGGTGAAAAAATGTCAATAACTAATATTTTATTATCAGTAGTTGTTTTGATAGGAGCAGGAGCAGCAGTAGCCTACTTTATAAAGAAAAATAAAAATGCTGAGGTTGAAACAGAGATTGAAAAAGATGATAAGACATATACACTTGAGCAAATGAAAAACTATGTTAAGAAAAGATTAGACGAAATAACAAAGATAAACTTATATGATATAGGTCTTTCAGAAGAAGAGTTAAAACGTAGAAAAAACAAAAAATATGCATTAAAAAAGGCTTTAAAAGGCTGTACATATGGAGATGTTAATGATAAGAGATATGTAAAAGAGCTTATTGCAGACTTGTTGGCAAAAGAATATGGTGTAGATGAAACAAACATATCAAGTGCAATACCTTTTGATATACCATCATTATTAACATCACAAGACAAGTTTGACATTTTAATATATGCTTATAAAAAAGAATTTGGATATGAAGCATTAACTCAATTAATAAAGAGATATAATCTTGCTACATTAAAGTATATAGAAGGAGAAACAAAACCTTGTTATGTAATAACAGGTGAAGAAATAGATGAAATCTTTGAAAAAGAGAAGATAGTATTATCATTCCAAGACAAACTTGAAGTAGTAGTACAAAGAATATATCAACATTACAAAGGATATAGTTCAATAGATGAAATAAGAGATATGAACATAGATGGTGTATCTGGTGGTGTATCTGGTTTACCAGAAAGTTTCTTAAGCCAAGTAGCACAGACAGATGGAGACTATTTAGACCAAGTTGCTGAACACAAAGTACCACGTGCTTGTGATAGTATTTGGATATTCTTCCAAGGTAAATCAATTCGTTTAGCATTCTTATCATTTGGAACTGAATCAGAATTAAAGAGAGTATGTCAAAATATTTACAAATATAATAACCCAGGACAGTTGTCAGATACAAATGGTTATAAAATCAACGAAATGAAAGATGGTTCTCGTGTCGTTGTAGTAAGACCATCAATGTCAGAAACATGGGCATTCTTCGTAAGAAAGTTCGACGTAAAAAGAGCAACAGTTGAACAATGGACAGGAAATATGCCAGGAAATGAAAAAGTAATAGAATTATTGAAATACTTAGTAAAAGGAGCAAGAATTACTTCAATCACTGGTGAGCAGGGTTGTGGTAAAACAACATTGTTGATGGGTATGATTGAAAACATATATGAAACCATGAACTTGCGTATCACAGAAACTGCATTCGAGTTGCACTTAAGAAAAGTTTATCCAACAAGAAACATCTTATCAATGCGTGAAACAGATACAATCGCTGGTCAAGAGTGTTTGGACGTACAGAAAAAAACTGATGGTTCTGTAAACATCATAGGTGAGGTTGCAACAGACCCCGTAGCATCTTGGATGATTCAATCTGCACAGGTTGCATCTAAATTTACATTGTTTACTCACCACGCTAAAACATTCCCAGACTTGGTAACAGCTCTACGTAACTCAATGTTAAGAGCTGGAGTATTCAAAAATGAAAAAACAGCAGAAGAGCAGGTAGTACAAGTATTAAACTTTGATATACATTTACAGAAAGACTTTAGAGGAAGAAGATACATAGAAAGAGTTACAGAATGTATTCCAATTGTTGACCAACAAACATACGATAAAGACTATAAGAGCGAGAAGACAATGGATGGAAAAGTTCAAAAATTCTTTGAAAACGCAACAACATATTTTTCAAAAGTAACAGAACAAAACTTATATAGATATCAAAATATTCTTGAATATGTAGACGGTGAATATCAAATCACAAACAAGATAACAGACAAGAACCTTCAAGAAATGAGAGCAAACATGGATGATTCAGACTTAGAAAATTTTGATGCATTTGTTGAAAAATATTGGGGAGATCAAATTAGAAAAGAAAAAAAGGCTAAGGCCGTTAAGTAATAATTTAGGAGGTGTTTTTAGAGCATGAGCATCCAAATGCTAAAATATGTAATTTATGGAATTGTAGGATTAATTGCTGCTGTAGGAATTGCATATTTTGTATTAATGAAAAAGATGGGTAAATCTGAATATAGACAGATGAAAAAATTGCAAGAGGGTACAAAAGCAGATTCATTCTCATTAGATATATTATTTCAAAAACTTTATATAGCTTACATAAGAACACCTTTACTTAAACGATATTTGTTTAAGTTAAGAAGAAGACTTGAAATTATAAACATAGATGACGAATATAACACAAGAAAAGATGCGGCAGTAATATTATCAAAAGCATTACTAATATTCACAGCTATTGCAATATTAACAATAATAATAACACATGATAACTGGTTATTAATGTCAATATTATTAATTTTTGAGTTGTTCATTGTAGATACAATGGTTGATGGCATGGTAGATAAAATCGATAACAACTTGCTTAGAGAGCAAATAGATTTCTTTGCAGAGATACGACATGCATATCACGAATACAACATGGTTGAAGAAGCGATATATCAAGTATCACTTGATGATGAAAAAAATGTTTCAAAACAAGGTGAAAAAATATATGAAATATTAAGTTCAGATGATCCTGAGACTGAACTAGAAAAATATTATGATGTAGCACCAAATAGTTATTTAAAGGAGTTTGCTGGTATATCATATTTAACCCAGGAATTTGGAGATAGAGAGGAAGATGGTTCTTCTTTATATCTAAAAAATATAACAAATATTACACAAGAAATGCAAATTGAAATATTAAAAAGAGATAAATTAAATTATGTATTTCAGAGTTTAACATTTATCTCAATAGCTCCAGTTTTGCTATTGGAGCCATTAAAGAGTTGGGCAACTTCAAACTTTGCATTTACTAGAGAATTCTATTTTGGAAAAGTAGGATTAGTTGCTCAGATACTAGTTGTTTTGTTGACAGTAGTTTCTTATATAATGACTAGAAAATTGAAGGACAATGGTGGTGTACAAGTTGACATTGCACATAATGACCATCCTTGGCAAGAAAAATTATATAAAATTCCTGTATTAAAGCAAATAATAAATTGCTTTATACCAAAAAGAGGAACGAAAGAATATAGAAAGATGCAGAAGCTGATGAAAGATTCGGCATCTAAAGCAAAAATGGAATGGATTTACATTAATAGGTTAGTTTTAGCAGTATTAACAGCAGTTATCTCTGTAATATTCTTTATATTTTTACATAGAATTGCGATAAATTATGTTTATACAGAGCCGACAACTAGACAGCAGGTAATAGGAAGTTTGTCAGAGTCAAAACAAAAATCAGCTATGGAATTGACAGAACAAGATAATTATTTTATTAATAAACTAAAAGGAAAGCTAAATATAACAGAAGAAGAAATTCAGAAGGAAATGTTAAAAAGTAAGTATTACGAAGAAGATGATAAATATTTAGAAGATGATTCTGCTAGAATTAAGAACAAGTTAAATGTTGTAAATTCAGAGTCAATGCAATGGTTTGAGTTATTATTATCATTCGGATTTGCTTTAATAGCATACATGTTCCCAGTGTGGATGATGTTTTTCCAGAAGAAAATGAGACAGATGGAAATGGAAAACGAAGTAATGCAATTCCAAACAATTATAGTAATGCTTATGAAAATCGAAAGAGTAAATGTAGAAATGATTTTGGAATGGCTAGAGCGTTATTCTAATATTTTTAAAGAACCAATTGCAAGATGTGTAAATGACTACGAAGCTGGTGCTTGGGAAGCATTAGAAGAATTAAAAAATTCAGTAACACATCAAGATATGATAAGAATTGTAGAAAGCTTACAGGCTGCAGTAGAAAAAATTCCAATAAGAGAGGCTTTTGATGAGTTAGATGCAGATAGAGATTATCACCAAGAAAAGAGAAAACAAGCAAATGATATGTTAATATCAAGAAAAGGTTTAATTGGTAAGGCTGTAGGATTTGCTCCGCTAATTTGTTTATTTGTTGGATATTTGATTATACCATTGGTAGTAATCGGTATTACAACAATGAGTAGCACATTCTCACAATTAACATAGAACTGGAGGAAAAGATGGAAAATTCAGCAAAGGCAATAATAATTGCTGGTGGAATGTTTATATTAATAATGGTAATAACACTTTTAGTAATATTTGGTCGAAGCCTTAGTTCATATATGCAAGGCCAACATGATAAAGAAATGGTAAAACAAATAACAGAATTTAATAACAAATTTGCCAATTACCAAGGCACAGAGCTTAGAGGAAATGAATTGATTTCTGTATTAAATAGAGTTATAGATTATAATGCACTAGAGGCTGGAGAGTATGGTTACGATCCAGTCCTTGTAGAAATAGATCTTGTTGATAGGAACGCGTTAGATAGTGTAATAAAATTTAATTCTAAAGATGAAAACTTTTTGTTTAAGAAGAATGTAAGTAAAATAAAAAATAGTAAAGATAGTGATAATGAGCTAAAAACAATATCACAAAAAGGTACAACAATTTTGAGTAAGTATTCCGATAAGGAAAAATATCCAGATAATTATATACCGAGATTAACAGATACAAAACTTCAAAAACTTTCTGCTGAAATATCTAATATAGCACAAGAAAAAGATAATTCATCTTGGCTAGATGGATATGACGGAGATAGAATAGCAGTTTATAATAGAACTAGAGCAAAAAAATTGACTAGCATATTAGGATACACAGTATCAGCTGTTGGTACAGAAATATGTAAGATAAATGTTGATGGAATAGAAAAGGATATAATACCAGCAGTAAAAAAAGCAACATGCGAGTATTATCAATACACTCAATTTAAAAGAATAATGTTCAAATGTACATCAATAGAATATAGTCAAGATACTGGACGAATAAATAAGATGAGTTTTGAAGTAAAAACTACAACAGATGGAAAAATTGTAACTAATTAAAGAAAGGAACCATATATGGAAAATGCAGTTAAAGCTATGTATATAGCCGCTGGAGTATTAATAGGAATATTAATTTTAACATTAGGTGTTACATTATTTGCCAGTTTGCAATCATATGTTGAATCTTCTCAAGATCAGATAAGATTTAATGATATAAATAGCTTTAATGCAAAGTTTACTGGTTATATAAATTCAGATGATGGTCATAGTACTACATTTGACTTAGTAATTCAAGATGTAATTTCAGCTGCGAATTTAGCATATGAAAATAATGTACAACTTAATTATGATGCATATAGTGATGAAAATGACAAGGCTCAACCTAAACCAGGAAATTTATATGTAGCAGTATATTTGGATGGGACTAGGGTTGATGGAGAAGATAACAAAGTTATTCAACAATTGTTGATAAATAATACTGGTAAATCTAAATATATTTGTTCAAGCAAATGCGAAAACAGAGACGGAGATATTGTGTATAATGAAAACTCAGGAAGAGTATGTAAAGTAAACTTTAGGACGAAAAATTAGAATAAAACTAAAAAAATAGTTGCAAAAAATGTTGAAAAATTGTATAATGGAGTTGTATAATGAAAAAAATATTTATAATTATAGCAATAATAGTTGTAATTATTGTGGTCCTAGGATTTTGGTACTTATCTTCAAAGACAAATTATAGTGTAATACAAGAAGAAAACAAAGAATATGAAGCATATAAAGACCAGAATGTATATGGCTTGGATGTTGCAACAGTAATAAATAAAGCTGTAGATAGAAACACAAAAAATAAAATTGAAAAAGATGACAAAGGATATTTTATACAAAATGATAAAAATAGTATTGAAGTAGAAATACATATGATAGACAATGAGGAAACATACAAAATGGAAACAATCTTCAATGCTGGCACTGAGCAATTTGTTCAGTATTATGGAAGTGAAAATTTTAAGTGTTCAAAAATAGAATATCACAAAAAAACAGGCAGAATAAAATATATTTTATTTGAACAACAATAAACAAGTTAATAGTGTTCGGCAAAGAATAATTAATATGTCGATATTTAAAATAAACAAAAGTAGAAAAGGGGGGAGATACTATGGAAAACGCAACAAAGGCTTTATTAATCGCAGCAGCAGTATTAGTAGCTATCTTAATCATTTCTTTAGGATTAGTAGTTTACAATATGGCAGCAGAAACAGTTAATAGTCAAAATTTATCACAACAAGAAGTACAAGCACAAAATGAAAAATTTGCTAGATATGATGGTACTAATAAAAGAGGTAGTGAAGTTAATGCTATGCTAAAAACTGTATTGCAATCTAACATGGATCTTAGTGCAACAAATAAATCTGATGGTTTTGTAACTGTTAAAGGTGAGTCTAGTACTATATTATTAGCTCCAAGTGCTACAGCAATAACAAAAAGAGCAGATACATCTAAAATGTATGACATTACAGTTAATTATGATAGTAAATCAGGACTTGTTAATACAATAACTGTAAAAATACACACAAGCACAAATACAAATCCATAATTATAATTTAAATTATTATTAGAAAGGAGATATACTTATGGAGAACGCAGCAGACGCATTAAAAATCGCATTCGCGGTAATGGTATTTGTATTAGCGCTTTCTTTAAGTATATCTTGCTTATCTGAAGCGAATAGTGCAGTTCAAGCAGTTGCATTTATGCGTGACAGAGAAACAAATTATACTTATGTTACGCCATCTTCTGATTTAACAAGAATAGTAGGAGTAGAAACAGTAGTTACATCTATGTATAAAGCATATGAAGAAAATTTCCAAATTCGTTTTTATGACTCTAATAATAATCCACTTGTTTTGTATTATAGAACTGATAATAATGGAAATAGAATAAAAAAAGATAATGCAGATATACCAGTAACATATATTGATTTAAAAGACGAAAACTATGCTAATGCTGAAGAAGCAATTACACATTTAAATTTTTTATTGGGAAATTATAGGAATTATAATGATACTTATTATAATAAGAATGTTAATTTAAAAAAGTATAGTAATCAGATAATAAAAAATGATTATCCTGATGGACTTTACAACTTTTTTGCAGGAAAAAAATTTAAAGAAAATTTAGGAGAGTATTATCAAGGTACAGACTCTACTAAAATTAAAAAAAGAGTTATAACATATACTATAACTAATGATAATTAAGGAGGGAATATGGACGATACACCAGTCGATGTAATAGGAATAATACTTGCGGCTATAATAATGTTTATTGTTCCTTTAATATTAATAGCAGAAAGAAATGATGATATATCTCAAATGATTGCAAGTAGTGCAACAGCAGATTTCGTAAATAATGTTGTAAAAACAGGAAAAATTACAACAGATAATTATCAAAACTTAGTATTAAGTTTACAATCATCTGGAAATTCTTATGATATAGACCTAGAAGTAAAAATCTTAGATGAAAATGCATCAAAAGTTGTAACAGATGCAGATTTTAAAAGCGTAGGAAATAATGCATATTATTCTATTTATACTACTCAAATTGAAGATAGACTTCAAAGCTCATCAGCTAATTCAGATTTGAATTACAATGGAAAATTAATTTTAAAACAAGGCGATGTAATTGCAGTTACAGTAAAAAATAGTAATGCGACATTTTCACAAGCATTAAAAAGCTTTTATTATAGAGCTACAGGAAGTGATATACATATAATTGTAGCAACATCATCAGGAACAGTTGCGATAAATGGTGCAACATAAAGATAAGTTGATTATTAATATCAATTTATTTTTTTTAGGAGATTTTATATATGAATATATTTTATATTATTACAGCATTGTTAGTTTTAATAATGCAGATTTTAATAAAAAAGAATGATGAAAAAGAAAGTCTTATAAAATGGATAACATTTAGTATGCTCATTTTTATGGCATATAATATTGTAATTGTTGTTGTAATGTCATTTTTTAATATCAAATCAACATTAATCAATTTAAGTATAATTAATATAATCACAAGTGTAATATTAGGCTTTAAAATTTATAGTGATAAAAAAATACAGAAATATGATTTTGAAAAAAAAGAAATTTTGGCAATAATGCTTTTTGCTATATTTGCAATTTTAATAGGAATAAAAATATATGGAATACCATTTGAAATAAAATATACAGTCAGTGATGCATCAACACATTGTTTAGCAGCCAGACTATTTGCAGAAAATATGCAATTATTATTCAAACTTAATGTAGATGGAATATATATGTTAGGCCTACAGTTTTTAGCACCTGGAGCATATATAAACAATGGAATATTAATGAATATATTTAGTGGAATAACAAGTAGTGCTTATTTATATATTTACTATATTATATTTGATTTATTTAATTTGTATTTATCTGGAATGTTAATGTATAATTTATTAAATAGAAACAAAAATGTTAATCCAATAATACCATATGTATTTTCAATAATTTATATGATAAGTTATCCATTAAGTAGCATAATATCAGGATTTGCATATTTAACATTAGGATTAAATTTTATTATAGGTATATTAATAGTATTCAAGGAAAAAATAAATGAGTATTATAAAATGTTATTATTGTTTTTGCTAGATTTTGCAATAATTTTTACATATTACTACTTTGCACCAATTATATATTTAGCGGTATTTGTACAAATAATAGCAGAAATAATAAGTAAAAAAGAAAAATTATTTTGTAGTAAGAATATTTTAAAGGTTTTAACAACATTAATATTACCAGGGATATTTGCAGTAGTATATTATTTTGTACTACAATACTTTCAAAACAAAAATAACATATTTTCAATGTATTCTAGTGTAATTTCTACACCAGGACCGATCTATAAAAATATAATTACAAATATTATTCCATTTTTGATATTTTGCATAATTTATATTATAAATAGCTTTAAAGAACGAAAAATAGTTTTAGAAAATATAATGAGCCTAATTACAGCTATAGTAATTGTAGGATTATTCATAGGAAATCATTTCGGAGTAGTTTCAGAGTACTATAATTATAAAGTATATTATTTACTATGGATATGTATTATATGTATGGCATATAATGGTTTTACGCTAATTTTATCTAAAAACAAAATATGGAAGAATATTTTATATGCATTATTGCGGAATATATTGTCTAGGAGTTGTAATTTCTTCTATTTGGAATAAAAATCTATTTGTTTTTGATATATTTAGAAAAAATTATGAAGACATTCAAAATGTGCCGTTGATTTTAAATAAAGGGGAAATAGAATTATTAGATTATTATAATGAAAATATTAATAAAAACTTTGAAAATAATATGAATACTATGATGCAACAAGCTGATATAGGAAAAGCAAGATGGGTGATAACAATTACTGAAAATTCAGTAATTGGAATAGATGTAATGTATGGAGAAATAATGGAAAATTTGCAGAAATTTGCCGAAAATGAAGCCAAATACATGATTTTGTTCAAAAGGGATTACTATGGAGACTATGAAAAAATAGAAGATGAAATATTAAAATATAATTTAAAGGTTTTAACACGAAATGAAGAAGGCATGATATTGGAAAAAAATTAAATTGAATAAAAATCAAAATTAAAACAAATAATAAATTTTGAAGGAGTGAAAAATATGAAAGCACTCAAAAAAATAAGTTTAATATTTGTTTTATTTTTTTTATATACATTTGTTTTATCACGCAATTATTTGCCAGAAACAATAGCTGTAAAAGGTGAAGAAATAAGGATATCAGATATTGAGGTAATACCAGTAGGAGAAGTTATAGGAATTAAATTATATACAAGTGGAGTATTAGTTGTAGGAACAGCGAAAATAGATGGAGCAGATGGAAATTCTTATAAACCATATGAAAATACAGACATAAAAGAGGGAGATTCAATAATTAAAGTTGCAGGAGAATATGTTAATAGTACTGAAGAATTAATCAATATAGTAAATAGAAATGGAGAAAATCCAATATCTATAAATTATATTAGAAATAATAATGAAAATGTTGCAGAAATAACCCCAGTAAAAGATCAACAAGGTTATTATAAATTAGGGTTATGGGTTAGAGATAGTGCAGCTGGAGTCGGAACAATGACATTTTACAATGAACAAACACAAACCTTTGCTGCATTAGGACATCCTATAACAGATATAGATACAGGTGATATCATTCAAACTTCTTCTGGAGAAATTGATGATGTAAATATTATTTCCATTATAAAAGGAAAAGAAGAAGAGCCAGGAAAGCTACAAGGAGTAATACAACAAGACAGTATAATAGGAAGTATTTATAAAAATACAGCATATGGAATTTATGGAATTGTAAAAAATCAAGCTAATGTAAATATAGATTATAATAGAAGAATGAATGTTGCTATGAGACAAGAAATAAACTTGGGTGAAGCCACAATCTTGTCAGATATTAGTGGTGAGTTAAAAGAATATAAGATAGAAATTCAGAAAACATATTTGAACAATAATTATGATAATAAAAGTATGGTAATAAAAGTTACAGATGAGGAATTGCTAAATAGGACAGGAGGGATTATACAAGGAATGAGTGGTTCACCAGTAATTCAAAATGGAAAGTTTTGTGGTGCAATAACACATGTTTTTGTAAAAAATCCAACAATAGGATACGCTGTTTTTGCAGATAGAATGATAAGTGAATTAGCTGAAAATTAATCTATAATTGATCTAAAAAATCAATTATAGATTTTTTAAAATTTATTAAAAAATCTCTTCCTATTTTCTACATTTTATGATAGAATGCACATAGATTGATAAAGAAAGGAATGTGGGTATCATGGAATTAAATAAATGTAGCCGTTGTGGAGCTTTTCACACAAATCCAGGAGATGTTTGCCCAAAATGTGCAAACAAGGATTCATTAGAATTATCAAAATTCAATTCATACATAGAAGAAAACGGTTTTTCATCAATTGATAATGTTGCAAATCAAACAGGAATTACTCAAAAGAATGTTGCAAGATTTGCTAGTTATGAAGGAATAGAAATACCAGAAGCACAAGGAAAAGAAGTTGTAAGTACAGGAGTAGTATTTAATTAAAATAAGAACAGGAGAATGGTGCCAAGCGGTTTGGTGCTAGGCACTTTCTCCTATACAAAAATATTTTGAAAAAATTTTTAAAAAGTGCTTGACAAAATAATCAGAATACATTATAATTTATAAATGTCAGGGAAATGCAGGTGTAGTTCAATGGTAGAACCTCAGCCTTCCAAGCTGATGACGTGGGTTCGATTCCCACTACCTGCTCCAAAAATTGAAACAAACGATAACTCGTTTGTTTTTATTTTATCTTAGTGAGTATAATATTCACTAACCTTACTCATTCAAACAAAATGAGTTATATATCCAGAAGGAGGTGAAAATAATGAATAAATACGAGAGTGTTGTCATTATTAATCCAAATGTTGACGAAGCTGGTTTAAAAGCTTTAGAAGACAAATTTACAGGATTAATCAATGCAAATGGAAAAGTTGCTGAAGTTGAAAACATGGGTAAAAAGAAATTAGCATATGATATCAAGAAAAACAAAGAAGCATATTATATGGTATTTAAATTCGAAGCTAACCCAACACTTATAGCAGAACTTGAAAGAGTTTATAGAATAACAGATGAAGTACTAAAATTCATCACAACAAGAAATATTGACTAATTATCAATAATAGATTGTTATAACCAATCAAATTGTGGGGCCGAATTAAAGTAGAAAGGTAAAAAGGTATAAAATATGAATAAAGTAATTTTAATGGGTAGATTAACAAGAGACCCAGAAGTAAGATATACACAAACAAATAATACAGTTGTTGCATCATTCTCACTTGCAGTAAATAGAAGATTTGCTAAACAAGGTGAAGAAAGACAAGCAGATTTTATAAACATAGTTGCTTGGAGTAAATTAGGAGAATTTTGTAGCAAATACTTTAAAAAAGGTCAACAAGTAGGAATTATAGGAAGAATTCAAACAAGAACATGGGATGATGACCAAGGTCAAAAACACTATGTTACAGAAGTTGTTGCCGAAGAAGCTTATTTTGCAGATAGTAGAAGAGATGGAGAAGGAGCAAGTTCTTCATTCGAAAATACATTTGGAAATTCAATGCCAGGTGGAACAGATTTTGAAGTATCTTCAAGTGATGACCTACCATTTTAGGAAGTAGGAGGAAATAGAAATGGCAGACAAGAATAAAAAAAGAAATAATAACAGAAATAAAGATTATGATGATGATTTCAACCCAAAATTCAAAAAAATGAAGAAAAAGGTTTGCCCATTATGTGGTGACAAGAATTTTGTATTAGATTTCAAAAATTCTGATCAATTAAGAAAATTTGTTAATGATAAGGGAAAAATCTTACCAAGAAGAACAACAGGTGCTTGTGCTAAACATCAAAGAGATATAACACTTGCTGTTAAAAGAGCTAGACATATTGCTATATTACCATATGCAACTAAAGATTAATAGATTAAAAATTCATGAAGAAATTCATGAATTTTTTTTGCGTTAGAATCAACAAGTATATATTGAAAAATAAGCTGTTTTGTGATAATATTTAGCCATAATATAAGAGAAAATTACATCAAATTAAGGAGACGAAAAATATGTCAGAATTTGTGCATTTACATATACATAGTGAATTTAGCTTATTAGATGGAGCAAACAGAATAAAAGACTTGCCAGTAAGAGCAAAAGAATTAGGAATGAAAGCAATGGCAATAACAGACCATGGAGTAATGTACGGTGCTATTGATTTTTATAAAGCATGTAAAAAAGAAGGAATAAAACCAATAATAGGTTGTGAAGTATATGTTGCACCACGTTCAAGATTTGATAAAGAGCCAATAGATAAACAATATTATCATTTAATATTATTAGCCAAAAATAATCAAGGATATAAAAACTTAAGTAAATTAGTATCAATAGGTTTTACAGAAGGGTATTATTATAAACCAAGAATAGATTTAGAAGTATTAGAAAAATATCATGAAGGATTAATATGTTTAAGCGCATGTTTAGCAGGTGCAGTAAATCAAGCACTATTAAATGGTCAAACAGAAAAAGCAGAAGAAATAGCATTATGGCATAAAAGAGTATTTGGAGAAGATTATTATATAGAAATACAAAATAATGGAATAAGAGAACAAGTATTAGCAAACCAAAAACTTGTACAATTAGCTAGAAAATTAGACATACCATTAGTAGCAACAAATGATGCACATTATTTAAAAAGAGAAGATGCATATAGTCATGAAATTTTATTATGTATTCAAACAGGAAAAAGAATGAGTGATGAAGACAGAATGAAATTTGATACAGATGAATTATATGTAAAATCACCAGAAGAAATGAGTGAATATTTTTCAGCATTTCCAGATGCAATAGAAAATACAGTAAAGATTGCAGATAAATGTAATGTAGAATTTGAATTTGGACATACAATATTACCTAATTACGATGTACCACCAGAATATCCAACACATTATGATTTCTTAAAAAAATTATGTGATGATGGAATAAAAGAAAGATATGGAGAAAATCCATCAGAAGAAATTTTGAAAAGAGCAGAATATGAAATTGGCGTAATCAAGAAAATGGGATATGTTGATTATTACTTAATAGTATGGGATTTTATACATTATGCCAAAAGCCAAGGAATACCAGTAGGACCTGGAAGAGGATCTGGAGCAGGTTCAATACTTGCTTATGCAATTGGAATAACAGATATAGATCCAATGAAATATGGATTACTATTTGAAAGATTTTTGAATCCGGAAAGAGTAAGTATGCCAGATTTTGATGTTGACTTTTGCTATGAACATAGACAAGATGTAATAGATTATGTATCAAGAAAATATGGACATGATCATGTATCGCAGATAATAACATTTGGAACAATGGCAGCAAAAATGGTAATAAGAGATGTTGCAAGAGTATTAGATTATCCATATTCAGAAGCAGATAAATTAGCCAAAATGATACCAAATGAGATACATATAACAATTCCAAAAGCACTAGAACAAAATAGAGAATTAGAAGAATTATATGATACAGACCCAGAAGTACATAAATTATTAGAAATTGCAATGTCATTAGAAGGAATGCCAAGACAAGCATCAACACATGCTTGTGGTGTTGTAATAACAAAAGATCCTGTAGATACTTATGTTCCATTATATGTCAGAGATGGGCAAATTTCGACACAATATATAATGACAACACTAGAAGAATTAGGACTTCTAAAAATGGATTTTTTAGGCTTAAGAACATTAACAGTTATTCAAGACACAATAAATCTTGTAAAACAAAATAGAGGAATAGATGTTGAATTTGATAAAGACATGTCAGACCCTAAAGTATATAAATTGTGGCAAGAAGGTAATACATCAGGAATATTCCAGTTTGAATCACAAGGTATGACAAACTTTATGAAAGAATTAAAACCAGATTGTTTAGAAGATTTAATAGCAGGAGTTTCATTATATAGACCTGGACCAATGGATCAAATTCCAAGATATATAAGAGGAAAACAGAATCCGGGACATAATGAATATACACATCCAAGCTTAGAACCAATATTAAATGTAACATATGGATGTATGGTATATCAGGAACAAGTAATGCAAATAGTAAGAGATTTAGCAGGATATTCATTAGGAAGAGCAGATTTGGTCCGTAGAGCTATGGGAAAAAAGAAACTTGATGTAATGGCAAAAGAAAGAGAAGTATTTATAAATGGCCAAGTAGATGAAAATGGAAATATAATTGTACCAGGCTGTGTAAGAAATGGGATTGATGCAGAATCTGCAAATAAAATATTTGATGAAATGTCTGAATTTGCAAAATATGCATTTAACAAATCTCATGCAGCATGTTATGCTGTAGTAGCATATAGAACAGCATATTTAAAATCATATTATCCAGCAGAATTTATGGCATCAATGTTAAACAGTTTTTTAGGAAATTTAGATAAAGTTCCAGAATATATAGATGAATGTAAAAGAATAGGCATAAAAATATTAAAACCAGATATAAATAGTAGTAGCTCAAAATTTACAGTAGAATTTGATGAAAGTCAAAACAAGAATAATCAAATAGGACAAATTCGTTTTGGATTAGGAAGTATAAAAAATGTAGGATTACAACCAATAGATAATATAATAAAAGATAGAAATGAACATGGAAAATTTGAAGGATTTACAGATTTTTGTGAAAGAGTTGAAGGAGAAGCAGTAAATAAAAAGTGTGTGGAAAGCTTAATAAAAGCAGGAACATTTGATGAATTTCCAGAAACAAGAGCAACATTATTAGCCTCATTTGAAGCTATAATGGATTTAGCACAAAGTTATAATAAAAAAGGAATGAATGGTCAAGTATCAATGTTTGATTTAGGTGGAGAACAAGAAGAAAACAATCTAAAAGAAATAAAATATCAGTTTTCAGAGCAAGAAGAAATGACTGAAAACGAAAAATTATCAATGGAAAAAGAAATGCTTGGAATTTACATATCAGGACATCCACTAGAAAAGATAAAAGAACAAATAAAACAATTAACAAATATATCATCAAAAGAATTAAAAGAAATTGATGAACAAAACTCTTCAGAGGAAAATGAAGAAAATAAAGTACAAGAAATACTAAAATATGAAGATGGACAAGAAGTAAGAATTGCAGGAATTATAACATCTGTAAAAAAGAAATATACAAAAAATAATAAAATAATGGCATTTGTTACAATTGAAGATTTAAATGGTTCTGTAGAAATAATAATATTTGAGCCAACATTTTTAAAATATCAAGATAAATTATTAGAAGAAAATATTATTATGATAAAAGGAAGATTAAGCATTAGAGAAGATGATAATACAAAAATAGTAGCACAAGAAATTAGAAATTTTGGCGAAAAATTTAGTGAAAATTCAAATAAATATGAGAATAAAAAGCAAAATGTACAAAATACAGAAATTCAAAAGCCAAAACATCTAGTAATAGATATTACTAATATGGAAGAAACGGAAAAAGCAAAACTAAGAGGTGCTATAAGATTCTTTAATGGAGAAAGAAATAATATACCAGTAGCAGTTAAAACAGGTGATGAAATAAAACCTTGTGGTGCAATACATTTAACAGAAGAAATCTTAAAAGAATTTGAAGAGATTGCGGGAAAGCAGAATGTTGGTATTGACTTATATTAAAAAATTCTATAAAATAAAGAGTGTTAAAAATATACAAAAACTAAAAATTGTTTTTAGTTAGATGAAAGGAATGTGATAAACATGGAAGAAAACGAAAAGAAAAAAATAATAGTAAAAGCAAAAACAAATACAACAATTTCAGAAATAGCAAAAAAACAAATAGAAGAAAGTAAATATCCAGTAGTTGGAGCAATATTTAATAATGAATATAAAAACTTAGATGATGAATTACAAGAAGATGGAACATTAGAATTAATTAATATAAATTCAAAAGAAGGAATGAAAATATATAGAAGAACACTTACATATATAATGGGAATGGCATTTTGGAAATTATATCCAGAAGCACGTGTTGTTGTAAATTATCAATTAACAAATGCAATGTATTGCAATTTAGAGAACATGAAAGTAACAGAAGAAATGTTATATAATGTTCAAGAAGAAATGAAAAGAATAGTTGAAAAAGACTTAAAAATAGAAAAAAGAACAATGACAAGAGAAGAAGCGGGAAAATTTTATGAAAAAAATAATACAGGAAAAGGCAGATTACAATATGATTTATCTACAAATGAAAAAATAAATATGTCATATTGTGAAGATTATTTTAACTATTTTTATGAAATTATAGCAACACATACAGGTGTAACAAAAATATTTGAACTAAAAAAATATTATGATGGATTTTTATTAAGATATCCAAGCTCACAAGATGTTAATGTACTACCAGAATATGAAGAAACAAAAAAATTATCTTGGGCATTACATGAATATGAAACAATATACAAAGTTTTAAATGTAGGGACAGTATATAGATTAAATAAAAGAGTAAAAGAAGGTTCAATAAAAGAATTAATATTATTATCAGAAGCATTACATGAAAAGAAAATAGCACAAATTGCAGATAAAATAGCACAGAGAAAAGGTGTAAAAATGGTATTGATCGCAGGTCCATCATCATCAGGAAAAACAACATTTGCTCAAAGATTAGGATTACAATTAAGAATAAATGGTATAAAGCCTGTAACAATATCAGTAGATAATTATTTTGTTGAAAGAGATCAAACACCAAGAAATGAAAAAGGTGAATATGATTTTGAAGATATAAATGCAATAGATATTGATTTATTTAATGATCAATTATTAAAATTATTAAATGGTGAAGAAGTAGAATTACCAGAATTTGATTTCAAAGTTGGAACAAAAAGATATAATGGAAATAAAGTTAAAATGGCAGAAGATGAAGTATTAGTTATAGAAGGAATTCATTGTTTAAATGATAAATTAACAGAAAAAATACCACAAGAACAAAAATATAAAATTTATATAAGTGCATTAACAGTGTTAAATATGGATTCATTTAATAGAATTTCTACAACAGATACTAGATTAGTAAGAAGAATTGTAAGAGACAATCAATTTAGAGGATATACAGCTCAAAATACAATTGCTACATGGGATAATGTAAATAAAGGTGAAGAAAAAAATATATTCCCATTCCAAGAAGAAGCTGACAGCATATTTAATACATCATTAATATATGAATTAGGTGTATTAAGAAATGAAGCAATTCCATTATTAGAAAAAATAACAAAAGATGAGAAAGAATATGCGGAAGCACAAAGATTAATTGAAATATTAAGATATTTTGAACCAATTTCAAAAGATATAGTCCCATCACATTCATTATTAAAAGAATTTTTAGGTGGTGGAGATTTTAAAGGATAAAATATATCATATAAAGAGGAAGTAAAATGCAATCAAGTAAATTTACCAAAATAGATGAAGAATTTGTGTGTGAAAACTGTGGCAGAGTGGTTCCAAAATTGGGATATACATGTAGGAACCACTGTCCATATTGTTTATATTCAAAACATTTGGATATAAATCCAGGAGATAGAGCAGAAACATGTCATGGAATTTTAGAACCTATTGGATTAGAAATAAGTCCCAAAAAAGGATATGTTATAATATTTAAGTGTAAAAAATGTGGTGCTATTAGAAAAAATAAAGCAGCCGAAGATGATAATATGGATAAAATAATAGA